>Ga0154538_151_pt1 | contig 38134 bp, 39 predicted proteins | sample RifGroF1_FD_105681 | JGI IMG/M metagenome (GOLD analysis project Ga0154538, IMG submission 105681) | Spirochaetes bacterium GWF1_51_8 | reverse complement strand
TTCAGCTTCCTATACAATCTGAGGCTTGTTTAGACTGGAGGTCTCTTGTTTGTTACGCCACCAATAATTATATCCCAATTCTACACGGATATCACGGATTACGAGGATTTACACGGATGGAAAACCCGCGAAAAATAAAGAAAATTGATTTTCTTTCAAAGCCCCTTATTATTTGAAATATCTGAAAAGAATCGATAAAATATACCATCTGACATTCTATATAAGGTGAGGAATCGTATGAAGTTTACGGTAAACAAGGACGAGTTTATCCGGCATTTGGGCATCGCCGACTCGATCATCAACGTCAAGTCGCCATTGGCGATCCTGCTCAATGTCTATATCGAGGCCATCGACGACGGGACGATCATCATCCTCTCGTACAACGGCGAGAACGGGGTGAAGGTCGAATCCACCGGCGTAGTCGAGGTATCGGGTAAGATCAACCTCCTTTCCAAAAAGCTCCTCGAGGTGATCCGTAAACTGCCCGGCGAAAAGATCGTTTTCGAAAGCAAGTCGGATAACGAGACCGAGATCGTGATCCATCCTGTCGAGGGCGACGATCCCGTGTTCCACCTCAACGGCGTGGCCGCGGACACCTACCCGACGTTTAACGAGTTCAACTGGGAAAACTATATCAAGATCGCGCAGGAGACTCTCGAAGAACAGATCAAGGCGACCGAGTTCGCGGTATCGACCGACATCGCGAAGAGCGCGTTCACCGGCACCTATATCGAAGAGGCGGTCGACGGCCTGCTGTCATTTGTCACTACCGACGGCAAACGGCTTTCGGTGATCACCCGCGAGTTCGAAGAAAAGGTCGGCCAAATCGAGACCGGTGTCATCATCCCGCAGAAGATATTCAAGACGATCCTCGAGTCGCTCGGGACGGGCGAGACATATTTCTCCGTTCACAGCAATCAGGCGTTCTTCAAGATCGGCAACGTCTATATCTTCACGAACCTTGTCGAGGGCAAATTCCCGAACTATAAAGACGTCATCCCCGCCGAGAAGATCAATATCGTCCAGATCGACAGCGATGTGCTTTCCAAGGCTATCGACACGGTTTCCGTGATGAGCGATCCCGACTCCGGCAAGACAAAGATCGAAGTCGACGGCGACAAGATGACCATCTCGACCCAGCACCCGTTATACGGCGTAGCCCAGCAGTCGATCAAGATGAGCTATAACGGCACTCCGATCACGATCGCGATCAGCTACCGTTCGCTGCTGGACTTCCTGAGGGTCGTGCCCGGTAAGTCTATCCAGATGATAATCAATTCCCAGAGCAGTCCTTTACTGCTGAAAACGGAGAAGGACGATAATTTCCTGTATATCACCATGCCGATGAAGCTGAACGAATAACCGTTCAGGCAAATCCTACTCGTACCCGCACTCCATCATTCTAAAACTTGCGTGTTCTTTTATCTGGGGTTATTCTCTTAGAAAGGGGTATCTTATGAAAAAGTTGCCGATATTTTTTATTGTTTGCGTTTTCACCGCCGCGGGCTATCTCTATCCGCAGGGCGCTCAGAAACTGAAAGTCGTCCTCGCCAAACCCAAGAACCTCAGCGCGGAAAAATCATCCGCCGCCGATAAGATCGATGTTCTGCTCTATAAGACCACATACAACTTTACCGCGATTATCCCGTTCCTCGATGTGATGGAACCGTCGAAAGCGACAAACCTGCCGATCTCCGAGGCAAACCTCGAAGCGGTATCGGTCAGCAATAAGTCAGACTTTATCGTCTACTGGAGCTATACCATTTCCGGGCCGCAGAATAGCCCCAAGGCCGATATCCGTCAGCAGGTCTGGTCTCTCGGGGCCGGGAAGATAGTCTGGGACAAAACTTACTCCACCACTCTCGACGTCGTCCTGATCGATACGATCGATGTGATGATGGAGGACTCGCTCAAACAGGTGCTGAACCTTGCGGGCATCAAGGTCGGATTCATCCAGTTCGCCGATTTCAAGATCGGACAGGAGAAGTACGACCTCTGGATCAACTCGAAGCACATCTCTAAGATCGAAGGGGAAGGGTTCGCGCAGAAACTGAAAGTCCTCGCCGATCAGGATTATAATATTGAGCTTGTTCAAGGACTGAAAAAGGTCACCAATTTCACGGTGCATGTCGCCGCCGGGGAAATCGCGAATGTCAGCTATACAGCACATGCTTCGATCCGGCTGTTGCCGTTCGACGGCAAGGACTCATACAAGCAGTACCTCGCGCTGATCGACAAGAAGGTCATCCTCGAGGGCGAGGAGTGGAAAAATATCCTGGCCGGAAAGGAATACCTTTTCGAGCTCTATGAAATGCCGACGAACATGATCGTGAAGAAGAGCTATTATCTGACCGACGGTCAGGTGAAGGATATCCAGGTCTACCTGAAGGGTTATACCCAGTTTTATCTAACGTTTGCGGCGGGACCCTGCGCGGCAAAATTCTACGACACGGGCGCAACCGATGAATTTAAGCCGGGCTTCACTCTCGAATTCTCGCCGATATACTATCCCCATCCGAAGTGGTGGTTCGGGGGGTATGTCGGTCTCGACATGATCGATCAGACACAGACAAACAATGCGACTTTGGAATACCGGAATGTCTTCGCGGGGCTTCAAGGCGGATACATCTTTGTCAACCGTCAGCAAGATCTTTTCAATATGGGAGTCGGTTTAAAAATAGGATATGGGATGTTCAATATTAAACAGAAAAATCCGGAATTTCTGCTTTACTACTCCGACAATTTTCAGCTCGGGCTGTTCGTCTTCGCCCAACTCGCCGGGATCCGGTTGAATGTGGAAGTTTACACCGGAATGTCGGTATTACGGATGAATTCGGTCATCAACTTCCCCGTCAACATCGTAAAATCGGATATCGCGATCCGATTGACCTTAGAAGGATTGCTAGGCCTTTTCTAAAAAATGAAAAAAATTATACACCCCGCGCGCGGAAAAGCCGCAGGGTTTTTCTATTTCATTACAGATCATGTACTTATAATAACTTTCAACTTGGCACGCGTTTTGCACTTATATACATAGAATGTGTGATTACGGAGGCTTTTATGTCAGGGTGTGCGTATCACGATGAATGCAACTCATCGTTCTTCAAATCGGAGCTCGCAAACGACACCATCATGTCCTCGATTATTAAGACGGACTTCTGCAAATACGGCAGTCCCTCATGCGCAAGATTTTGTTTGTACCGCGAATTAGGGACGAATAAGGTGCCGAACCACTTTTATCCCTACCAATCGGACGACGCGGATAAGATTATCCGTAACGAACGCCTGAGCGATGTGTCCCGGAGCCTTTACTCCAAAAGCGCGGTCTAATGTACACCATTTAATGACAACCTGTCATATACAACCTTCCAACCCCCAACCCTATGAAAGCAGGCTTCTTGCCTGCTTTCGTTATTTTTTACCCGTCGATTCTATTCTTTCCGATTCGTAAACGTAGAGAGAGGAAAACATCTAAACCTGAATAAAGGCGATTCTGATAAATGATTCTTATTGAGAATGAGAAATTTTCCTCGTCACCGCGGGCATTGTGAAGCGGTCTGTTCATCCAAATCCACTCTCTCGTTTAATCGACCGCCTCGTCCCTTCACTTCCCCGTAGAGACAAAAAGTACCGCTTAACGGTTCTATTGATCCCCCATCCTCATATTTTATCCCCGAAAACTTGCAACTCTATCAAAATTGATATATCGTATTTCACCGGATAAGACCGCGCCGGATTCCGGGGGTTTGCTAAACCTATACAGACATAATAAATAGATTTATTTTTGTTTGGCACCGGTCTTGCGTCTATCCGGTATATCAAGAGGAGGATTTTTATGAAGAAAGCATTAGTGTTATCGGTGTTGGCCGTTTCATTGTTCGGAACAGCGGCCGGTTACGGCGCGACTCTCTCGGGAGGAATCTGGCGTATGGGATTTTTTGTAGACTATTGCGCCCAGCAGACATTGAGCGATACGTTGGTCGCGGCTGGATATACCCCCGCTTTATCAGGGGTCTCTTATGGAATGTCGTTAGGCGGGGGCGGAATAGGCGGAAACTTCTATCTCGGCGGATGGGGTACTGTGATTAGTTCCAAGGAAGTCCTGAAGTCTTCGACATCAGCCCGCACCCTCACTTACGGCGGCGGTTTCGGTGGAGTCGAGTTCGGGTACATCCCAGTGTACTCCGGCGGGTTCTTCCTCATGCCGTCCATTTCCGTACTCTGGGGCGGAATCGGTTTGTCATTCGAGACGAATATGTCCTTCGCGAATTATCTCGCAAATCCAGTTGAATTTAACCCGGTCATCGGCGCGAATACATTTTCGCTCTCAGTCGGTTTGACCACCGGTTACCTGTTCGAAGACCGCGCGGGGTTCCTGCTCAGGCTCCAGTATATCTATACACCGAGTATGAGCTGGTCCGGCGTGGTTTTGTCCGATGTGCCCGCGCATAATCAGCATTCTTTCCTCGCCGCGATCGAACTTGCCTTCGGCGGTATTATCGAGGGTAAGAGCGCCAGTTCCGAAATAGAAGCCGACGATCTGCCCAGCGGCTTGCCCGACGAGCCTTACGTCCAGTAAACAAATCTATCTCCGCTGTCCCGGGCTTGTCCCGGGACGGCATTTTTTTATCCGGAGGACTTACGCCATGTCCGACCCTATTAAAACCATTTTGATCGTTCTCGGTCTCGCCGGGGTGTATCCCGACGTTCTAATCAACAACATTACTGTCGCGAAAAAAAAAGAGGCGATTGTGGCGAATTTCACGCTTGAGAATCTGGTGAATCCATCTATCCGCGATATCATCCAAAGCGGTGCGGTCGTCTTTTTTTCCTTCGAGATCAAAACACGCGTTAACTCGGTCGCCGTGTTCCAGACAAATATTTACTTTTCCATTTCCAATAAACAGAATATGTTTTTCCTCGGGAACTCCAAATCGCTGACATTCGACGCGCTCACGAATAAACTTTTCCGACAGGAAATGGTAGTCCTGCCCGGATATAAAAAGTACGGGAAATCCGCCGGTACCGCGCAGATACTGCTCTCGATTTATGCCGAGAATATCCCGAACATCTCCGACCTCTGGGGTAACCAGCCTCGTATGGAACTGAATTTTCAATTGAAGGAATAATCATGAGATTCGGTATCATCACGATTTTTATCGCCGCGATGCTGACTATTCTCACCGCGTCGATCCTCATCACCTATAACGGTATCACCCAGACTCAGACCGCGTTCGAGACCGGGTTTATCGGTTCCCTCGAGACGCTCGCGGAAACAAGCCCCGAGCTTCAAAAGCAGATCGCGGTCTATAAAGCGTTTTCCAAGAAACAGGCGGTCGATATTACGCGTCAGTCGATGTCCGTGTTCTGGGTCGTCATCCTCGTGATGAGCCTCCTTCTTATTTCGATCATCCTCGGCATCACGCGCCCGTTGAAGAAACTGAGCGCCGCGTTATCGGGCATGGATTTCGAACAGCCGTCGCGCGACTTCACCCTCTTTCCCGAGAAGGGCACGATGGAGACCCGCAAGCTCATCCGAAGTTTCAACCTCATGATGACCCGGCTGATCCGTTACGAAGCGGTCGCGGGCGATATCTCGCGTTACAGGGGCTGGAAGGAGATTTCGCGGGTGATCGTGCACGAGATAAATAACCTCATTACTCCAATCCGCACTTACGCCGAGTACCTTCACGAACGCGGCGCGGATACCGAGAAGACAGGATTCATTCTCGCGAAGCTCGACGAGCTCAGGACGACACTTTTTAAATTCCGCAACCTCTCTCACTTGCCGGAGCCTGTGTTCCATGGCGCCACGCTCGATAGTGTGGTGGGCGAACTCAGGCTCGAGTTCCCGAAAGCGTTGTTCTCCCTGAACACCACGGGAGCGGTCATTGTAACAGACGAACAGCTCCTGAAAGAGATCGCGCGCAATTTAATTAAGAACTCGTTCGAATCGGGCGCGTCGGCGGTGGAAGTCAAACTCGAGATGACGCCTTCGGGCGCGGAGATCGCGATTATCGACGACGGCCCCGGCATTCCGGAGAAGAATCTCGAACGGGTTTTCGACCCGGGCTTCACGACAAAAAAGAGCGGCTCCGGGATCGGCCTCGCCCTCGCGCGCGGGTTATCGCGCCAGCTCAAAGCCGCCCTGATCGCCGTCCCGAACCGTGGAAAAGGCGCCGAGTTTATCCTCAAACTCCCGCCCGGCTTGAAGGAAACCCAAGATGAAAATATTAGTAGTTGACGACAACACCGATGTCTTCCTCTCGCTGAAGTCGGTGATGGAACAGGACACGCTCCTCGGCGCGGAAGATATCGCGTCCGCGAAACGGATACTCCTCACCGAAGAGGATATCGACGCGGCGGTGATCGACGTCTGCCTCGGCGGCGAGGACGGTGTCGAGCTCCTGAAGTATATCCGTGAGAACCTGCCGCTGGTCGAATGCGTCATGATCTCCGGCTACTCGACTATCGAGAAGGCGGTCGCGTCGATCAAGCTCGGCGCATACGAGTTTATCGAGAAGCCCCTCTCGTACCAGAAGCTCAGAATCGTGATCCGTAACGCGCTCGAGCACAGGCAGTTCTCGCGGCTTGTCCAACGCGAGATCGATAAATACCGCATCCTCGGCGAATCGGGCGCGGTCAGGGAGATGAACCGGCTGATCGACAAGGCCGCCGAAACCGAATTTTCAGTGCTGATCACAGGTGAAAGCGGCTCCGGCAAGGAACACGCCGCGCGCCTCATCCACCTGAAGAGCAAGCGTGGGCGCAACGAGATCGTTGTGCAGAACTGCGCGGCGGTCCCGGCGAACCTCTTCGAGAGCGAGATGTTCGGGTATGAAAAGGGCGCGTTCACCGGAGCGGTCTCCGCGCGGAAAGGGAAATTCGAGATGGCGGACGACGGCACCCTGTTTCTCGACGAGATCGGCGAATTGGAAATGCCGCTCCAGGCGAAGCTCCTGCGGGTACTGGAAGACAAGGAAGTATCGCGCCTCGGGAGCGAAAAAAAGCTGAAGATCGACTTCCGGCTTGTCTGCGCGACCAACCGCGCGATATCCGAGGAAGTCTCGAACGGCGGGTTCCGTGAAGACCTTTTCTACCGGATCGGCGTCATCCCTATCGAAATCCCGCCCTTGCGGAAACGCCCCGGCGATATCCCGTTACTCGCGGAGCATTTCCTGCGCGATATCTGCCGCGAAAACGGCATCCCGGAGAAACACCTTACCCAGGAAGCCTCGGACGAGATATCGGCGATGAAGTTTCCCGGCAATATCCGGGAACTGAAGAACCTGATCCAGCGGCTTGCGGTGTTTATCGAGGGCACGGAAATCTCACCCGACGGATTGAGGCAGGTGCTGTCGATGTCGTCCGCGCCGAAACCGGCGGGCGATATCTTCACAAAAACCCTGCCCTATGCCGAAGCGAAAGCCGCGTTGGAAAAGGCCTATGTCCAAACCCAACTGGAAATCCACGGGGGCAATATTTCCCGGACCGCCATCGCGCTCGGGATTCTCCCGAACAACCTGATGAGGAAAATGAAAGACCTGAATATCAAATGAGCTTGGGCGCGCCTTTCGGATGGGAATAGAACGGACAGGCGCTTTTCGGGCAATCGGGATTGATAGTCGAAAAGACGCAATCCACACCGCCATGTGTGATAATAAATCCGAGGTAATCCCTGAGGAATTCGACCGCGTTGATGATCGCGAGGAAAAGGTTACGTTTACAGCACCTCGGCGTCCCGTGGAACGCGATGGAGCTAAGGGTGGCGGAGGTTACCAAGTTCGCGAGTTTCCATTCGTCGGCGGCAAGCTCGGTCTCGTTCAGGATAAGATTGATGAAAAGCGCATTACCCATCGCCGCCCCGCAAATCCCATACAGGTTGCAAAATCCCGCCGTCAAGCCTTTCGCCCTTTCCTTCGACTGCCGCAGTTTCTTTTGTTTGGACTCGTAGTCCTTTTTCTTATTGTAGTAGCAGGCGAGCAGGGACGCGGTCACGAGGTAATGGTGTACAGGCGTGTTGATCTCGATACGCGGATTGCGCATCAGGGTCATGGCGATACCGATAGGGTCTTCCGCCGGGGAATTCACACAAAACTGTTCGATCAGATCGAGCGCGGAAAGGTTATAGCAGTCGGTGCAGACAAAGTGTCCCTGTTCGCAGGTCTGGATCGTATCGTAGATCCCGCCGCAGACCGAACAGACTGTTTTCCGGTGCGACGTCAGCTTGATTAAATGCTTTTCACAAATCGCGCATTTTTCTTTCAATTCTTTATTTTTCATTATACCCGCCCATTTACTGTGATTATTATATTACTTTCCGGAAAAATAATCAACCTACCGCGCGATGGGGAGGATGGGATAAATGTATACAAAAATTTAATCGAAGAGTTAACGTTTTTTAGATTGACAAGCGCGGTGATAAAAGATACAATATCTCTTGAATAATGGACGAGGGCGGAATAAGGGAAAATGTTTAACCCCAGACAGATTTCTGAGATAATTAACGATTATGTCAGAAAATTCCCTGAGAAAGACAGGGAAAAACTGAACCTGAATATCGATGATCACAGTCTGTTTCTTTCTCTCGAAGGCGATATCCATTCGCTAAGGGTTATCAATGTTATCATCAATGTCCTTTTCAAAAATGTCGACATCCAGAACTCGGATCAGTTCCTCGTTTTCGATCTGTGCCTCGCTATCGAGGAGACGATGATCAACATCTTCAAACACTCTTACTCCGACTGCAGCGGAAAAGTCGAACTCCGTGTCGAATTCCAGAACGGGAATATCATTATCGAAATCGGCGATTACGGTGAAAAGGGCGCGAGTTTCGATTACGACGACCAGATGAAAAAGATATCCGTCAACGAGTTTTCCGAGAGCGGAAGGGGAATGCTGATTATCAAGAAGACGATTGATGAGATGAAGTATTCGTCACTGGACGGTAAAAACACACTTCTTCTGATAAAAAAATGGAAGGGTTAATTATGGAAAAAATGGATAATTTGGATATAGTTCAGGAAAAGAAGGACGGGATACATATCGTCCGTCTCGATGGAGTCCTCGACAGTTCTACCTGTATGAACTTCGGGGTTGTGTTTAACGCTATCGCCGAGAAGAGCGAACTGCTCCTGATCCTCGACCTGAAAAAACTAAAATATATCAACAGCGTCGGGATCGGTACGATTGTCAGCAATATCCGTAAGATTCAGAATGCCGACGGGAAGGCTTGTTTCTATCAGGTCTCCGACGAAGTGAAGCATGTATTCGACCTGACCGGGCTTTCCAACATCTTTTTCTTTTTCGACGACGAAGCATCCGCGGTAAACTTTCTATCGCAGAGTTGACAAAATTCCCGTGAAATGTTAGGATATTTCAACATAAAAAGGATGGTATCATGAACCGTTCGTATTCTCTTTCCAAACTCAACTGGTGGCGCGGCATACTCATTTATACTTTAGGATAACCTTCAGGGTATGTTGTTATATATTAATCCCCCGCAGGTTCATGCCTGTGGGGTTTTTTATTTTTAGGAGGGCTTATGAAAAAGTTTACGGTTTCCCTTTTGCTGATGGTTGCGATAGCGGTGGTATTCTGTACCGCAAAACCCGCCCCGGACAGTTCGTTCTACTTCGTGCAGATCACCGACACTCATTGGGGACCCGATATTCATACCCAGCGCCTGAAGAAAATAGTCGACGCGATCAACGCGCTCCCGATGAAGATAGAGTTTGTCGCGCACACAGGCGATATCGCGAGCGACGACCTCGACAATATGACGCTGTTGTCCAACACGCTCTCGATCTACAAACAGCTCAAGTACCCGCTCTACTTCGTCCCGGGAAATCACGATATCGTTAAGTACAAGGCCGATAAGACGTTAAACATCTTTACCAACTACTTCTCGCCGCTCAACTATACGGTCGAAGTCAAGGGCGTGGTCATGCTCTTCACCTTCCTCGAACCGTTGCGCGAAAACTACACTATCACGAACTACGATCCATACAAATGGGTCGATGGCACGTTGAAGGCGAACAAGAACAAGCCGGTCATCATCTTCGAGCATTCGCCGGTCATCCCCGACTTCTACAACAACGCCTACCATTATCCGTATGACGAAAAGGAGACAGCCGGGTGGCAGACGATAGTCAACAAGTACAAAAACGTCAAGGGCATTATCTGCGGGCATTTCCACCGCGCGGAGTTTTTCTGGATCGGCGAGGTTCCCTGCCATGTGGCCGGATCGGTCGCGGAGTACTGGGAACGCCAGGCGACGTTCCGGGTGTACGAGTACAAGAACGGGAAGCTCAGTTACTTCACCGTTTATATCGAGGACAAAAAATAACAATTCCGTAAAGAGGTATATATGCTGACAGATAAAGTTCTTTACCCGGTATATAGAGAGATCGCGGCGGATATCGAAACGCCGGTCTCCGCCTTCCTCGCGCTGAAGGAGGAAGGGAAAATGGGCTTCCTGCTGGAAAGCGTCGAGATGGGGGAAAAGCTCGGCCGCTACTCGTTCCTGGGTTTCGATCCCGAACTGATCTTTACCGCGAAGAAGAACCGCGTCAAGATATCGTTCATGGGCGAGACTGAGGAGATGGAATGCGGGAACCCTATCGACGAGATTAAAAAAGTGGTCGCGTCGTTCAAGGAAGAGCGCGACGAGAACCTTCCGCCGTTCTCCGCCGGGCTTGTGGGTTACTTCTCCTACGACTCGGTACGCTACTTCGAGAAGCTCCCGGATATCAAGCCCGACAAGCTCGATCTCCCGGACATCTTCCTCATCATGCCCAAGGTGCTGATCGCGTTCGACCACATCAAGCAGAAGCTGATCCTGATCGGACATGCGTTCTCGCCGGAGGGTAAGGCGGAAGCGCTGGCCGGATTGAAGGAGTACGAGACACGACTCTTCTCCGCCGCGCCGCCCGAACGGATCAAGGAATCGAACCGCGACCGTCTCGACCTCATCTCGAACTTCAAGAAAGCGGAGTTCATCGCCGCGGTCGAGAAGGCTAAGAAGCATATCGTCGCGGGCGATATCTTTCAGGTCGTCCTGTCCCAGCGTCTCCGCACCGGGATCGATATCGGGCCGTTCGATATCTACCGCAAGCTCCGTATGATCAATCCGTCGCCGTATATGTTCTACATGGACTTTTCTGAGTTTCAGCTTGTCGGCTCGTCGCCCGAGGTAATGGTGCGCCGCACTAAAACCGCCGACAAGGACGAGGTGATAGTCCGCCCGATAGCGGGAACACGCCCGCGCGGGAAGAACAAGAAGGAGGACGACGCAGTCGAGCTGGAGCTGTTGAACGACGTCAAGGAGCTCGCGGAGCATACGATGCTTCTCGACCTCGCGCGGAACGACGTCGGACGAATCTCCGGGTTCAACACGGTCAGGGTCGAAGCGCCCTATCACATCGAACGTTATTCCCATGTGATGCACATCGTATCGGACGTGCTCGGCAAGCCGAATCCCGAGTTCGGCGCGGTGGACATTATCGGCGCGACCTTCCCCGCAGGGACTGTGAGCGGTTCCCCGAAAGTCCGCGCGATGGAGATCATCGAGGACCTCGAACCCGAGAAACGCGGGATTTACGCCGGGGCAATCGGCTACATCGACTTTTCCGGCAACACGGACACCTGTATCGCGATCCGCACGATCCTTCACCGGGATAAAACGGTCTATATTCAGGCCGGAGCGGGTATCGTGTACGACTCGGTTCCCGAAAAAGAATACGAAGAGACGATCAACAAGGCGAAAGCCCTGATGAAAGCGATCATATAGGAGGCGCGCAATGATTTTAGTCATCGATAACTACGACAGTTTCATATACAACATCGTCCAGTATATCGGGGAGTTCTATCCCGATATCCGGGTATACCGTAACGACAAGCTCACAGTGGACGAGGCGCTCGCGATGGAGCCCGACGGGATAGTGATCTCGCCCGGGCCCGGACGTCCCGCAGACGCCGGCATCTCGGAGGAGCTCATCGAGCGCTCAGGCGATATCCCCGTTTTCGGGGTGTGCCTCGGGCACCAGGGAATCACCGAGGTCTTCGGCGGCGAAGTCATCTCCGCATCGAGGATCATCCACGGTAAAAGCTCCACGATGACCCATAACGGCTCCGGCATTTTCGCGGGGCTTCCCTCGCCCATCAAGGGTATCCGTTACCACTCCCTCGTCGCGAACAGGGCGAACCTGCCCGACACCCTCGAGATCACCTGCGAGAGCGACGACGGCGAGATCATGGGGCTGAAGGTCAAGGGCCGGAACATCCACGGCATCCAGTTCCACCCGGAGTCGTTCCTCACCCAGTTCGGTAAGCAGATCGTGAAGAACTTTGTCGATATTGTCGCGGAACGGCGCAGGAGCCGGGTATCCGACCGGGTTCGGGGTATCGTGAACAAGCTGACGAACCGCGAAGACCTCACTCGCGGCGAAGCGTCCGAGATGATGGACGCGATCATGCGGGGCGAGGCGACCCATGCCCAAATCTCCGCCTATCTCACCGCCCTGCATCTCAAGGGCGAGACGGTCGACGAGATCGCGGGAAGCGCCGAGTCGATGTTCCGTTCCGCGCTCAAGGTCGAGACTACGGCCGCTCCGCTCATCGACACGTGCGGCACCGGGGGCGACCATTCGAGCCTCTTCAACATCTCGACCGCGGCGGCGATTGTCGCATCGGGCGCGGGGGTATATGTCGCGAAGCATGGCAACCGTTCGGTGACCAGCAAGAGCGGTTCGGCGGACGTGCTCCAGGCGCTCGGCGTAAAAATCGAGCTCACCCCCGAGCAAGCCCGTCAGTCTATCGAGACCGCGAAGTTCGCGTTTCTCTTCGCTCCGCTTTACCACCCCTCGATGAAGAACGTTATGCCGGTGCGCAAGGAAATCGGTATCCGCACGATATTCAACATCCTCGGGCCTATCGTCAATCCCGCGGGCGTCAAACGGCATGTGATGGGCGTGGCGTCGCCCGCGCTCCTCGACCTCATCCCCGGCGTGTTCGTCCGGCTCGGGCATATCCATTCGCTCGTTCTCCACGGCGAGGCCGGTATCGACGAGGCATCGATTGAAGGGCTGACACAGGTGCGCGAGATCAGGAACGGTGAAATCGCGTCATGGACGCTCGACCCGTCGCAGTACGGACTCTCCGGCTTGATAGAGAACCTGCGTGTCGCCGGCGCGGACGAAAGCGCTCAGCTGATTACGGATATTTTCTCCGGCGCGGAGAAGAACGATCCGTACAAGGCCGTCGTCCTGAACTCGGCTCTCGCGTTTGTCGCCGCGCTCGATATCGCTATCGAGGATGGGATCGCGCTCGCGAAGGAGACGATCGATTCCGGAAAAGCCATGCGCGCCCTCGAAACGATCCGCGCCGCGTCGAACAAATAGGACAGGGTATGAATAAACTGAAAGAAATCGTCGATCATAAACGCCGCGAAGTCGAAAGACTTCATGAGGAGTACCCGGACGGTATTCCCGGCTCGGGGATAAAACGCGCTTCGTTCGCGGACGCGCTCTCCGGCGGCTCGTCTCTCAAGCTGATCGCGGAAGTGAAACGTCGCTCCCCGTCGGCGGGCGATATCGCGTCGGGTGCCGACCCGGTCATGACCGCGAAGACCTACGCTGAAAACGGCGCCTCGGCGGTCTCGGTGCTCACCGACGCCGGATATTTCGGCGGGAGCTGGGATTTCCTTCGCGGCATCGCCCGCGTCACGGAAGTCCCCCTGCTCTGCAAGGACTTTATTGTCGACCCGCTGCAGATCGACCTCGCGGCGGAGTACGGGGCGTCGGCCGTTCTGCTGATCGCCGAAGTCTTGGATGATACCGAACTTTTGAAGCTTCTGCGTCACGCCGAGCGGAGGGGGATGGACGTCCTGATGGAAGCGCATGCGCCCGGGAACATCGAACGCGCGGTTTCGAGCGGCGCGAAGATCGTCGGGATCAACAACCGCGACCTGACCACGTTCGAGCTCGATCCGGAATACGCCTTGCGGTATATCGGCATGATTCCCGCAGACAGGATACGCCTCGCGCTGTCGGGAGTGGAAGTTCCCGCCGACGCCGAGAAGTTCGCGCGGGCGGGTTTCGACGGCATCCTCGTGGGGACGTCGCTCATGCGCTCAGCCGACCCGGGCGGCGCGGTAAAAAAGTTCATCACGATACCTCTTGTTAAATAAAAAAAGCCCCGCATGGCGCGGGGCTCTCACGAGTTCAATCTATATCGAATCTCGGGATGCGGTTATTTCTGGGGACCTTTGCCGCCGGGGCCTTTGTCCATCTTGTCCATTTTCTGCATCTTCATCGAATTGACCGCGTCGACCACTTCTTTCATTTTAGCCTGATCGCCGTCGAGGGTTGTGAGCCACTTAGCGATAGCCGCGTCGACTTCCTTCTCACGCTGGTCGTTCAACAGCTTGATCTTGTCCATTCCGGCCTTGTTATTCGCCTGGATTTTCTTCTGGGTGTCGACCATATCCTTCAGTATCTTGGAAATCTCTTTGCCGTTCTTCGCGGGGTCCTTATCGTACTCGGCGGAGAATTTCACAAGCGAGTCGCGGAAGTCCATCATCTTGGCATGAAAATCGAGGTTCTTTTCTTTGCTTTCGAGGAATACCTTCTGAATCTGGATGTTATACTTTTCCATGATCGTATGGATACCGCTGAGCTTCGCGAACACGAACATACCGGCGCCCATTCCGCCCTTATCCATGTCCATACCCATTCCCATTCCCATTCCCATTCCGGGATGTTCCATGCCTTTACCCTTGTCGTGGTCGTCGCAATCGGGGCCTTTCTCGGCATAGGCAAGAACTGAACCGAGAGCTAAAACTGAAACCAATAAAAATCTCTTCAACATATGGTCCTCCTGAAAATTTTAATATATCGCTAATGCGTAATAGTAATCGAGGTCGCCGACCGTTTCATCGCTATCGTCTTCGGTTTCGCTGTCGCCGCCGTTATAGCTGACGCTGGTAAGCCGGTACATACTTTCCAGAGCGTCGAACTCATAATCCGCGGCAAGGGTTTCGGATACCGGCTGAGGCCCGTCGGCAGGCAGAAACGGATTGAACAGGAGCCCGAGGGTGAACGAGACTGCCGCCGCCGCGCCCATAATCCCGGCAAACCGTATCCGCTGAATCCGGTGTTTCGCCGGATACTCGCGGAGCTTTTTGTCCATCAGGCGCTCCATGTCCGGTACCGGGACGATATTTTCTCTACCGGATAGTGTCATCGATAGGCGGTAGTACTTGCCGCATTCCGCGCAGCTCCCGATATGCCCGGAGGCCTCTTTATTTCCCGCGATCTCGCTCAAGGCGAAATCGATCAAATCTTTCACATCTTCACAACGCATCTTTTTCCTCCAGACTTTTCATGAGCTTGAGCTTTCCCCGGCGATATAACGATTTTGCCGTCGGGAGCTTCAGCCCGAGAACTTCCGCCGTCTGTTCGAGAGTCCTGCCGTCGATATCCTTCATGATAATGACGTTTCTCTCCTCTTCCCGAAGCGCCGTCAGGCCTTCTTCGAGAAGACGGTTTTCTTCGCCGATAAAAAACGCCTCTTCGGTGTATTTCCGCGCCGCTGTTTCCCCGACATGTTCGAGTTGTGTCCAACCGAGAAACTTATCCCGTGTCAGACGAGTCTTTGCCAGATTGACGCCGGTTCTCACCAAATATCCCACAGCGTTTTCCATCGAGCGGACGCGAACCCAGTGCCCGTAGACCCTGATAAACGCCTCCGAAACTAAGTCCTCCGCCGTGCCGTTCGAACGGACATACCCGCGAAGGATTCGGTAGAGCAAGCCCCGATTGCTTTTATAGAAATCGGTAAACCCGCGCTCGAGTTCATTTTCCATTTTCCTCTCCGCATCCGAAGTAATAACCCTATTCTTTAAAAAAAGATGCATCATGCAAAATAAAAGGATTTTCCTATGATAAAATTCTAATCTGCCGATACTAACAATAGTAAAAGCTCAATAAAAAGGCAAAAAATGATCAGGTTAATAGACTCCAAGGCGTGGGAGACAAGAGGCCTGCCCGCCGAACGGATCGTGAATGTCAGGGTAATAGAACAAAACGGCGAGCGCGCATCCGCGGAGATCAACGGTATCCGTGTGGACGCGAAGATCGAGGGCGATGTTCCCGCGAGCTTCCTCGCGTTTGCCGAACGGACGCCCGAGGGGATGAAGCTCCGCGTGCTGAGCGGCATCAAGGAAAGCCCCCTTTTCGCGCATATCGCGAGGGATAAGCTCTTGGACAATCTCAGGGTGTTTCTCCTGCAGAACGGATTTCCGTTGGACGAGCGTCACCTGAATATGTCGCTGCTGCTGTCCGAACGCGGCCTGCGGCTGTCGCGGGAGAACCTGAAGGCCTTACTGATGGCGTCGGCGCGTTACGGCGACGGGTTCGCCGAAACAATCGCGGGATTGATGGCGAAGGGAATCGTCCCGGACGAGGATTTTCCCGAGTTCTTTTTCAGGATCAGGGATATCCTCCGCGAGATGATGAAACACGGCGAACCTCCGGCAGACGGTCAAAAATCCGCGGCGGATACGCTGAAGGAATTCCTCGGATTTATCGCCGGGGGCGGTTACAAAGCCCGCCTGATCGAGCATAATGGAAAGAGCCTCACTGTTCAATCGCGGGTTGTCGACAGAAACGGACGGAAACGGTTCTACTTCGACCTCTCCAGCGAGAATACAGGGGCGCTTTTTATCACCGCCGATCTATCGGAAGAAGGATACAGGATTACGGTTTATATCGGCCGGGGACTTTTTACGGCGATCAAAGATAAAATCGAGACGGAGAGCGCCGGATTTTACCGGACGCTCCGGGAAAAGCTCCCCGAATTCCGTTTCGCGGTATCGTATATGGAAACGGAGGACGATTTTATGTTCTTCCGCGCGGAAGGTGACGGGGAAGACCGGAAGATCATCCCCGAACTGGATATTTTTATTTAATATGGAGGCTTGGATGAGTACAAAAGCGGCGGCATTGAAATACGATGCCGGTACCGATAACGCCCCGAAAATCCTGGCGAAAGGTGTCGGCGCGGTCGGCGATTACATCGTATCGCTCGCGAGAAAAAGCAGCGTCCCGGTCTACCGGAACGACAAACTCGCCGAATCGCTCGTGCGATTGAAGGATAACGACGAAATTCCAATGGAACTCTACACTATAGTTGCGGAAATCTTCGCTTTCGTATATTCTTTAAAGAGCAGTGCGGCAGGAAATTAAAAAGCACTGAAAATTAAAAATTATTGATTAAGTACGAGGAGTGAGCTATGCCGATGAAGAAAATCCCGCTGGAGCAACTCAAGGCCGGGATGAAATTCACCAAATCCCTTTTCGACAAAAACCTGAATATCGTGCTCCCGGCCGGTAAGGTACTGGACGATATATCGATCAAGAACCTGAAACTGCGCCAGCTCGATTTTGTCGAAACCGCGGGAGAACTGGTGGATGAGACCCCTCTTCCCCACCCCGGACAGAATAAAGACAGACCCGGCGACCCCAAGAAGATCAAGGTCGACAAGGATACGGCGCGTTACCTCGAAATCTACAAGGAAGCGGTCACCACGATCAGTTCGCTTTACAGCCGTTACCGCACCAAGCAGGGTTTCAATGTCGACGAACTCCAGAAACTCGCGAATAAAGTAGTCAACACCATCATGATGGAGAAAAATCCCAACGTTTTTATCAACCTGATCAATATCACCGGGCGCGGAGAATACCTTTTCCACCATATTGTGAATACAACGGTGCTCGCGATCCTTCTCGGCCAGCGGATCGGATACTCGATGGTGAAACTTGTCAGCCTCGCGATGGCCGGATTGGTGTACGATATCGGGATGACGAAAATCCCGGCGTTCATTGTCGAAAAGGAAGGAAAGCTTTCGCCCGAGGAACGGAACCAGATCAATACGCACCCGATCCACAGTTACCAGATCATTTCCCGTGAGTTCAATCTCCCCGTTGAGATCGCGCGCGTAGCGCTGGAACATCACGAGAGATGGGACGGCACCGGCTACCCCCGTAAGATCAAACAGAACGAAATATCTGAAATGAGCCGGGTCCTTTCGATAGTCGATACTTACGAGGCGCTCACGAAAACCCGTGTCTACCGCGAGAAAAACGAGTCCTACGACGCGATGAAGCTTGTGGTGAGCGAAGGCGCCAAGCGTTTCGATCCCGATCTGTTAAAAGTATTTCTCAATATGATGTCTATCTATCCCGTCGGAAGTTATGTCCGTTTGAACAACAACGCGATCGCGCAGGTGATGTCGGCAGACGTGGTATCGCCGTTTCGCCCCACGGTCAAGGTTGTGCTGGACGAGTTCGGGGATAAGATCGAGGACGGCGAAGTCATCCGCCTGTCCAAGGAAAAGGATATTTATATAGTCGGGGCGATCAAGACGTCCCAACTGAACGAGCATGGCGAAAAGTAACAAGGCATTCGGCGACTACGGTGAAGATATTGCCGGAAGGTATCTCGAGGGGTTGGGTTATCGCCTCCTGGCAAAGAATTACCGGAACCGTTACGGTGAAATCGATCTGATACTGCTCGATAACGGCGTACTCGTACTGGCGGAAGTGAAAATCCGCCGTAACCCGGACGACGCGGGACTGGAAGATACGATTTCCATGACGAAAATTAAAAAAATTCTGAAATGTGCCGAAATATATCTTGAGGGCAACGTGGTCGAGTTTAAGGAGATGAGAATCGATGCGGTCCTTGTTTTAGAGGGCAGCGGCGCGCAGCGAATCAACCATATTAAGGACATCTACTAATGGAAACAAACATGCCCGATTCGACCACCGAGAGACTAGGGAAAAAGCGGAACTTCCATCGCATTATCGTGAAAACGAATTCGAGCTCTCTCTCGAAGGAAAGGATGGATATTCTCCGCAAGAAGATTTATGATCCCGCGTATATCAATCACGCGATCGAAAAACTTGCCGACAACATCTCGAAAGCGATGCTGGAAGGCTATATCGATCAGAAGAATCTTTAATTAAAGCGGGGGATGAGTGAAAAGGGATATCTCACAGATTATCCCTTCATGGGGCTATTGGTCGCACTGGATGGAATTCGCACAGCCCCTCATTTAAAAAGAATCGGGCTTGCCGTCAGGCAGGCCTTTTTTTATGGAAACAAATCTCATAATTATTCATTCTCTGGATTCAGTACTCAACATTGATTTCTTCAAGATGTTCAGTTGAAAAATAAATAATATAAGCTAATTTATAGGTTTTCTTTGATGTTGGAGGGGCACCATAAAACTGTTGATCGTATTCTGAATTTGCATAAATCCATTTCTCAGTAACATCAAATAATTCAATAATTGAAGATTTTAGCTTCCAGATGTATTTTTTACCCGTTGTTATTATCGAAAGTGATGAACCTCCCTGTTCCTCGTTAACATTTTCTACCAAATTCTTACCGTAGTTTTTGTTAAAATCAGAAATCATTGAACTAACATATGAGCTATTAATCTTTTTTTCATCATAGTTTACCTTAACCTTGACAAGCGCATTGTTTTTAAAATAAAATGTCTTTTTAAAGATATCTGAATTTTTTAACTCCTGAACAATACGATTGAATCCATCATCATAGTCTTCTTTAACTACTCCTTCATTTTTAATAATTTTCATTATTTCATTTTTAGTTGAACCCCATTGAAAATCTTTATATCCAAGTAAGTCTTTTGAAAATGTAACACTTACCAAAATTAATAGAATAAAAACTAAAAAAACTTTCAGGTATTTCATAGAATCCTCCTCATTCCAATATACAACATTCTATAATACTATTTATGTAAAGTAAAGATCTGAATATGAATTATGAGTAATTTATTGATGCCTAGTGCGGAATGACTATATTCTTGTTAAAGTTAAGTATTCATTTCCACACCCGCGCGATATTCGTCAACGCGGTCCAGCCTTCCTTGCCGTCGATAGTCGTAATAAAGTAGTACCCGTCGATCTCGTTCTCGATCCGGCACTCGATCCCAGCGGCGATATCCTTTTTCTCGAGCGCTGTCGCATCCGGCCTATCCGCGACTGTCCCGGAATAGACCGCGACCCCCATCGCCGGGTCGAACATCGCGCCGTAACGCACGTAAGCCCCCGCGAGGTAAACTGCGCCCAGCGCCATCAGCACGATCGAGACGATCCGCCACACGCGAGCGCGGAGCATTTCGACTATCCGCGCCAAGCCGAGGCTTAAGCCCGCGCTTCCCGCGGCGAACAGGACGATGCCGATCGCGGCCATCGCGGGCAAAGCGAATACCGTCAACGGGAACTGGATGACCCGTTCGAGCGGAGAGGCTTCGAAGAAGTACGCCGGGATACCGATCGACTCCCTTGCGGCTGAAAGGGCGGACGCGATCTCCGAATCGTACGGATTGAGGAGATGGGCGCGCTTGAGGTTCAGCACGGCGGGCCCGATATCGTTCCGGTTCAGGTATTCGATCCCGAGGTTAAAATAGACCGCTTCGTTTTTGATTGTCAGCGCCGTTTCCTCGAGTTCGGCTATACCGTTTGTCAACCCGAAGGCGTCATGGGGAATGACTGTTCCGGCGAGGAGCATGATGAGTACGGCAAACCGCCGGCGGATCATTGTTTGGCCTCGAGTTTCTTATCCTGGAGTTCCTTGAGGAGCTGGTTTTTGTAATCGTCGAGTTTCTGACGGGAGGAACGGATCGCGATGGTGAACGTTTCCGACGGGTCTTCGCAGATCGAGCCGTGCCCGGGGAAAACCTTGTTCGTTTTCAACGTATCGAGGCGTTCGAGCGAGTTGATGTAATCGCCGAAACTCCCGGAATCGGAAATCTTGGAGATCACGCCCTTATCGAAAATAGTGTCGCCCGTGAACATGAAGTGCTTGAACGGTTCGTAGATACAGATACAGCCCGACGTGTGTCCGGGGGTGTGAAAAATCTTCAGTTTGTAGTTGCCGATATCGAAAAGAAGCCTGTCCTCGAGCCAGATATGCGACTTGACCTTGAGGATTTCCTCGCCGTGGATCGCGGAATGCATGACGTACTCGTCCTGGAGTTCGATCTTTGTCGCCGCGAAACGGTGCGCGGCAAGGAACGCGGTCTCGTGAAAAAAGATGTTTCCGCCGACATGGTCGAAATGCTCGTGGGTGTTGATGACAAGGTGGATGTCGCTGACCTTCAGCCCGATCTTCGTCAGGCCTTCCACCACGCGCGGAAAGTTCCCCTTCACTCCGGTGTCGATCAGGACGTTCTTATTCGTGCCCTTGATGACATAGACATGACAGCTCGGCTTCTTCCCGTAAATAATATAGATTTGGGTCTCGACTTCGTCGATTAAAAGTTCATCCTGCGGCATCCGCGGTAATTCCTTCAAGGTTTTTTATCAAACGGTAACTTTTTCTTTCCAAATGGTAACCTTCGAGATTTCCGTACCGTTCGAAAATAACTTTTTCTCTCATAAAATAACGGTTTACGAAGGCGAAATCTGAAGCCTTTATCCTCGCGAACATCTCATTATCAATTCCCAGCTTCCTGATAAAATTCAAAAGCTCATTAAAACCGGCTAATATTTTACCAGTTCTTTGCGGCTCTATCAAGTTTCCCGCGCCTGAAAAGAGCGGCTTCCCGAGTTTGTTCCCCGCCGTGATAAACTTCGCCAGTTCGTCCCCGGAGACGCCCCTGAAACCGTTCAGCACAGCGCCCTTCGCGGTAGCGTTGAGCAGGGGAAACTCCGGTCTCGCCCGGTGGATCGACTTGGCCGATTCCTCGAACCAGCCTTTATAATTATTGAGGATAAAGTCGGTATAGACATTGCCGTGGAGACCGGGCACATGGAACACGTCGCGGCTCCGCATCACGCCTATGAAGATGCTCTGTACCGTTTTCATCCGCCTGCTCATCGCGAGGATACGGTAAAAATGCGGCGTGGAGACGCAATGCGAGCAGTTATCGGAGTACGCGAGGTCCTGGCCGGTCATGACGATCGGGCTTCCGCCGGAGAGGTACGCGTAATGGAACGCCGAGGTGGCGACCGAGCCCCCGGTCTCGATGTCCCCGAAAACGATACCGCTCCGGCGCTCCATCCAGTTTACCAGCTCGTTCTTGTGCAGGAACGGTATCCCGTCCATGTCGTAGTCCATATGCGCGGTATTCGCGGTGAAAACCGGCCCCGGGTAGTATTCCGCGAGGGCGGAGTTCGCGACAAGGTCGTACACTAACGCGATCCGTTTCAGATAATCCTTCGGCATCATCAGGAAGTCGCTCAGGTTATGCACCTGCGAATCGAGCGAGTAGACGATATCCGGGACGATCCCGGCCTCGTAGAGCACGAGAAGCGCGGTATCCACCGCGATCAGAATAGCGTGCCCGGCGATCTTTTTCAGAAGCGGCAGGGATTCGATCAGCGACGGGCCCGCCGACACGATCACGACCGGCGCGGACGGCATCATCCCGGCCGCCGAGGCGACTGTCGACGATTTCGCGAAGTTGCGGGTATTCCGCAGGATATTGATAAACCAGTTCTCTTCGAACTTCAGCCGTGTGGCGAAGTCCCCCAGCCTGACCTTCATGATCCTCTCGATCCGTTCCTCGAACGGCCCGTAGAGGTCTTTGCGGTATCCGCCACGGAGGACGAGGGTCTTGATGCTCCTGAACTGCTCTATCTGAAGCGTGTTGAAGTAACTGTCCAGCCGTTCGACCGGATCGTCGGGAGTGATTATCCCCGGCACGACACCGAACTCGTAGACATGGCGGAATATATCGAACGCCCGCTTATCCCGTTCGATCACGATCATATTCTTAAATCCAAGCTGTTCGAGCTTCTCGATATGGTATCCCAGTCCCGCTCCGAGTATCACGACCAAAGTGCGGTCGCGGTCGAGCGCGGAGACCTCTTCCACCAAACGCTCGGCTTCCTTTTCGGGCGAATAGCGGCTGTGGACAAATCTGCCGTCGATCTCGAGGGTCAGTTCCCCATCGCGAGTCCGCACCACCGAGCCGTCATAACGCGACAGCTTTTCGAGCTTTATCCTGTTTACCATGCCATGCCCCTACAAGTCCAGGAGAAGGACAAAGTAAACGCTGAGTTTCGCGCTCAGGAAACCGAGGATGCCGCCCGCGACGACGTCGGTCGGGTAATGCATCCCGAGATAGATTCTCGAAAACGCGATCAGCGACGCGATTACGACCATCGGGATGAACACCGGCGGATAGAAAAAGAGGAAGACGAACGATACGGCGAAGGCCGCCGCGGTATGTCCCGACGGGAAAGAGAAACGGTCGGGCGGTATGGCGAGATTGGTGATGTCGTTATGACGGATAAACGGGCGCTCGCGGGTGAAGACTCGTTTCAGCACCATATGCATCGCAAGCTGGAGCAACGACGCGAAACTCAAGGCAAGCCCGGCGTTGATATTCACGAGCAAAAAAGCGATATCCATTAGGAGCCAGAGCCATCCGTCCCCGAGCTTAGTCATCAGGCGCATGAACGCTGTCAGCCTGTTCCTGCGGATGCGGAAGATGAGAAGCATGATATACTTCTCGGCGTGCTTCCAATCGCGCTTTTTCCGGGCGACCGGTTTTTTATCCTTTTTCTTCAATCCCTGCTCCGTATTCCGGCTTCCTTGTCTCTTCTCGCTTTCATCATTTCACTATTTATTTCGCCCCGGCTTTCTTCAGGAGATCGACGATCTCTTTGTTGCCCTTTCCTTTCGCGTATTCGAGCGCGGTCTTGCCGTCTTTGTCCACCATGTTCACGTCCGCCTTCGCCGCAATCAACTCCTTAACGACATCCGTGTGTCCGTTCGCCGACGCGAGCTTCAATGCCGTCCAACCGTCTTTGTCGACCGCGTTAACGTCCGCCTCCGTCGCGATCAGCGCCTTCACAGCATCGGTGTGACCGTCATACGCCGCAAGCATTAACGCCGTTACACCGCCTTTGCTGGTCGCGTTCACGTCCGCCTTCGCCGCAATCAACTCCTTCATGACATCGGTGTGTCCGTTCGCCGACGCAATCATTAACGCCGTATAGCCGTATACAACAGAAACGTTAATCTCAGCTTTCGCCGCAATCAATGCCTTCACTGTATCGATGTGTCCGCTTAGTGCCACCCACATCAACGCAGTATTGCCGTTTTTGTCTGACGCGTTCACATCCGCCTTCGCCGCAATCAATGCTTTTACTGTATCGGTGTGTCCGTATCTCGCAGCCCACATCAACGCAGTCATGCCGTTTTTGTCTGACGCGTTCACGTCCGCGTTCGCGTCGATCAACACATTAAAAAAATTTAGATGTCCGTTTTGTGCCGCTTTCATCAACGCCGTTTCGCCGTCTTTATCAACTTCGTTCACGTCGGCGGCCGACTCAAGCAGTAATTTTATCGCGTTAGTAATTCCGTACTCGGCCGCAATCATCCAAGCCGTACTGTCGTCGCCGGCAACTCCGGCGACGTTGGCCTTTCCTCCGGCGATCATCAGGAGCACGACTATTTCCTGTTTTCCGTATCCTTTCGCTTTATCGAGCGCGGTCTCACCGTTTTTTTCAACCGCGTTCACGTCTGCCTTCGCCGCAATCAACGCCATTACGGTGTCTGTGCGTGGCTGACATGCCGCAAGCATCAACGCCGTAATGCCGTTTTCAGCGGATTTGTCTATATCGGCCTTCGCCGCAATGAGTTCATTGAAAATTTCGGTATGTCCCATTTCCGCCGCTATCATCAACGCCGTGACACCGCCTTTGCCGACCGCGTTCACATCCGCCTTTTTCGCGATTAACGCCTTCACCGGGCCGATTTTTCCGCTATATGCCGCCCAGATCAACGCAGTCAGGCCGTTTTCGTCGAGCGGGGCGTCGACGGCGCCATGATACGCCTCGATAAACGCGACGTCGCCTTCCTTTGCGGCATCCAGCAGGTTATCCGCCGGAAACGCCAACGCCGGGAGCAGGAATAGTATGAACATTAACGCTTGTTTTAGCACAAAAACTCCGATAAAAAAAGATTTTTCGGTGAAATACCGTATCCGGTTTTCATCGTCTCATTTATTCACAATTTAAGCCGTGAGACGCTTACCGCTTTCAACTATATAGCCAATTTGAACGATTTAATAATATTCTCACGCCATCCGTTCCTTATTCCGACATAGCCTCGGCGGCTGAATATCCCCCTATTCCCAAACTGAACTGCGCATATATCGTCCATGAAGTATTGAAATTGTACGACACGGTTTCCGAGGCGAAGATCGCGCCCACCCCGACCGATATCGGCAGGGATACCCCGCTGAGCTTGAACTTTGACATGAACACAACCGAGATATCGAAATACTCGTCCCCGTCAGCGTCGCCCTTGTCCGGTCCCTCGTTAAACAGGATGCCGCCGACTTCCGCCTTGATATAGACATCGTTTCGGACATACTTATCGGGATGAATATAGAGCGGGAAGTAGAGCTTGAGCGGGAATAATGCCCCGAGGCCGTTCGCGCCGGCAGTGTTCGGGACAAACCACCAATCGGTGAGGTAAGCCTTCGCGCCGCCGAACCCGAGTCCGATCCCAAGCCTCGCCGTGGGCGAGAAGAAAATAACGTTAAAATCGATCAGTTCGATCCCCACAAGTACCGGGTAGTTCAGGAGCAGGTTGCCCCATGAGAACCAGAGGAGCGTATTCGGCGTATTCGCGATCATCTGCGTGTCCACGGGCGCGGGCTTCTTGGGTTCGTTCTGCTTCTCGATCTCATCGAGGTTGAACGAGCCTTCCGCGGTCGCTACGACCACGCGGGTATTAATATCCACGAGGCGCGCGTTAATAAAGATTTCCCCGCTGACAAGCGAAACGCTCCCGAGGAGGATATATCCCGCTCCGGTCATCGTGCCGATCTGGCTGGCAAATTCCGTATCGACCATCCCGGATAGCGCGAGCTTCTTTTCCTTCACAAGCTGGTTGAGCTGGGCGTTCTCGACAACCTTGATCCCCCGGTCGTTGAGCTTCCCGACCATCATCTCGGAGATCGTTTTGACAATTCCCTTGACCTTGTCGCTCTTCTGCACCGGCTCGAATTCCGCGACCGCGACCACTACCTTGGACGCATCGACCTTCGACGCGATTTTCCACGCGATACCGTCGACAGCGCCCTCTGTCGCCTGTTTGATCGTGTGCTGGGAGCCGCAGGAGACGAGGAAGAATAACGTAATAATAAAACCGAATATCCGCTTCATTGTACACTCCGGAATGTATTTAGGGTTCTGGTAAAAAACCGCAATTTCAGGATGGAAACGTACCGCCCTCAATATTATACACCGGAATGAAAAAAATGAAAAGTTCGGCGGGGATAGAAAGAGAGACGATTTTCAGTCATTCGCGATTTCGCACGTTTCACCCGATCTGCCCGCGGGTCAGGACGACGATCAGGATGATCGTAAAATCCGCGAAGAAGTGCGCGAGAAGCGGAGCGAGCATCCCACCGGTGCGTTCACGCAGCCAGCCGAGCGCCGCGCCCCATAACCAAACCAGCGCCATTCCGCTCACACCGCTCGGGAAGCCGTAGAAATGCCATACCCCGAAAAGCAGGCATTGGATTGTTACGGCCGCGAAAGGGAATGGGAATACTGTTTTCAGCGCTTCCTGAAGTATCCCCCGGAATACCGTTTCCTCGCCGATTGCGTTAAACAGCGAAAATCCCAGTATCAGAGCGATCAGAAGAGGGATGTTGTCGAACGGGATTATTTCCAACAGTCCGCTCATATCGGGCTTGAACAGGTATGTCCAGAGCACGAGCGACCCGCTCGAAACAATTACCGTTACGATCACCATGACTGCGGATAAACGGTCGAGCTTGCCCCATTTGAGCCAACCGCGCGCGGATTCAAACCCCGGTACGATCAGGATCAGAAATAGATACGGGACTATGGAGTAATAGAGGTAGACGACGAAAATATGCCATTCCGCCGGCAAGAAACCGGTCGAGCCCATCAGCAGGAAAAAGATCGAGGGTGCGAGAAGTTCTTTTCGTAAAAGGGTTATTACGACAATGAGCGCGGCTTGAACGGAATAGAAAACGATGGCGGCAGTCAGGATGGAAACGGCGAGCTGGGGGAAGACGCGGAGTATCCACATAAAATAGAGCAAAGCCGCCGCGGCCTGTAAGATAAAGAGAATCCCTACTATCAGATTGTGTTTTTTTATTTCCGGCATGCATTCACCTCACCGGAATATCATAAGGGCGGTTTATAAAACTATCAATATCTATAACTGTAAAAATGGTATATCTTAAAAAATGAGCCCAATGGTCACTTCCTTTGATTTATTGAAGTGACTATAAAAGCGGGATGAGAAAACTCCATTTATCCGCTTCTCAATGAAAGTGGAACACACAAAAATCCGTTTCAGGGTCGATGATATTCCTGATCTCCGGAATGATCGTTTCTACCGCGGACTTTCTGCCGTCAAAATCTACTACATAAGTCCCGTTTTTATACTTCGCATGCAGTCTATCGATGAAATAAAATATCAGCCTGATTTCCCTCTGTTTCTCCGAGATCACGAAACCCACCGACGCCGAGATTTTCGCCGTCTTATCCTCACGCTCCACAGACGAGGAGATAAACACCCCCGAAATCACATTCTTCGCTACGTGCGTACCGGACATCCCTTCCTCCTATGTAAACAAACATTCGATCTCTTTAAAAACCATCCCACTCCTAAAATCAATATTTACGAAGTATTGTATAAAGCATATGTCTTTTTGTCAAAATTAGTTGCAATAATAATTATTTTCGTTCGTGATAGGCGGTCTGTTTCAATATTATATAGTGTACCGCACGCGGGTAAATAGGGTAATGGGGTTTTTCACGGAATCCCGGCGGGTTATTTTTTGTATTTCTTGCCGAACTCAAATTTCCCTTTCTGCTTGTTCCATTTCAGTTCAAGATATGCGAAGACAAATCTCTTTTCAATATCAAGAAATTTCGAATACTCGTCAGGATCGAGACTGTTATCGATCTCGCAAATACCAAGCGGATACACCTTGCACGTCGTCCCATACTGGGGAAGCTCAATCTTGTAAACCATTGCACGGTTCATCTTTTCAGTGATTTGCTTTTTGTCTTTTTCTACCGCGAACAGGTCGATTGTCAGCTTCGGAATAACTTTATCGGTGACATAATTAAATTTGCCGTTCTTGAACTCGTAAAAATTAAAGATCGAGTACTCCCCGCATTCCCCCGACTCGCCTGTCGTACTGACCGCAATGATTTTGGTTTTATCGGACTTCACGAAATAGACGATAGTCTGGTTGACCGGGAATTGGCCCGGCATCGCGGAAACAGAGAGATATGCGTTCTTCGTATCGACCACAACCTTCTTATTCTCATCCGGGGTAAGGTAATCGAGACGTTCCTTAAAACTCAAAGATCCGATGGAAGCGTCGATATATTGTCCCGGGATGATTGCATAAAAATCCACGATATCTTTAGGATTCTTTTTAACCTCGGATTCTTTTTTATTGTAACCGCCGAAAACCAACGATATCAATAACACGGTAAATGTTACCACCAAAAGTCTTTTCTTATACATACACACCTCCAAAATAATGCTTTTCTTATTGTTATTTATATTTCTTGCCGAACTCGAATTTCCCCTTCTGCTTGTTCCATTTCAGTTCGATGATATTAAATTCCTTGTTTTGGAGAATCTCGTCCACCAAATCCCACAGGCTCTCTTCAATCAGTGGTTTGGATATCCCCGCCGCCGTCGCCTTGCAGACAGTCCCGATCTGGGGAAGTTCGATATTGAACTTCGCCGCCTGATTTATTTCTTCCGTGATCATCGATTGATACCCTTTCGATACGAATAGCTGAAGGGTCAGCTTGGGAACGATTTTTGAAGTGACGTCGATAAACTTTTCATCCTTGTACTCGTAGAAGACCGTGATCACCTGCTCGCCGAACATCATATCCGGTACCGCCTTCGAGACGGCGATAATCCTGCTCTTATCCGCCTTGGTGAAATAAGTCACGGCCTGCTTCATCGTCTGCATGTCGTAGTTTCCGACAATCGACAGGTAGGCGTTTTTTGTATCGATAGTCAGGTCGAACGAATCGTTTATATACAGGAATTCCAGCCTTTGCTGGAAGCTCATCCCGTGAAAATATGCGTCCAATGACTCCTCGGGAAGGATCAGGAAATAGTCCACAATATCCTTCGGCGACTTTTTCACCTCGGACTCGTTTTTAACCTGCTCGCAATAGACAAAGACCGAGCAAAAAAAGATAAAAATTAGAACGGATGTTATTTTCATAGAAATCTCCTCTGTTTTAGAAGATTCTAATGACCGGGGTTGAAATGTCAAGAACGAAGTAAGCATATGCCTATGCGGGAACCGCCGCTCTCGGCTTGATCCGCCGGAAACGGAAGTAGTTCAGGACGCCGCGCCAGAACTCGTCGAAGAACACGCTGAACAGCAGTCCGCCCAGTCCCCATCCGAGGTGATAGATCGTGACATAGACCATCGGCACGATAATAATCGTTCCGGCGATCTGGTTGTACATTTTCCAACGGGTGTCGCCGGTGCCCTGGATCGCGCTCCCGCCGATAACATTGATACTCTTCGGGAAAAGGATCAGCACGCACCAGAACGTATACGGCGCGAGCTTCGCGGTGACACTTGCATCCTTCGTAAATAGACCGACGATCTGGGTCGGAAAGAGCAGGATCACGACACACACCGCGGCGCAGATGATGAGCGTATAGAGCAGGGCGTAGTTCCCTATCCGGTACGCCTCACGGTTGTCGCGCGCGCCGGTCGCCCGTCCGATCAGCGAGATGGACGCGTCGCCGATCCCCATATACAGGTGCAGCGAAAGGTTGACCACCACGCTGAATATGCCGTAGTAGCCCGCCGCGAGTTTGTCCCACCCGTTCAGGATAGCGATGATCAGGGTCTGCCCGACAGTCCAGAGAATGAAATCGATCCCGGCGGGAAGCCCGAGTGAGAAGACTTTCAGGTAAGTCTTTGCGACGGGCTTGAAGATACCCTTGAGCTTGATCTTGAATACGGGGAGCTTCAGCGCCATGATGATAAAAACGATATTTCCGATATAGAGGCTGATCACCGTGGCGAGAGCCGCGCCCTCGACACCCATTTCAGGGAAACCGAGGTTCCCGAAGATCATCACCCAGTCGAGGAAGATGTTCAGGACGGATTTGATGATCGAGGAGATCATGATCGGCATCGTCTTACCGAGCGCCGCGCACGCCGATCCGAGGGTCATTGTAATCCCGTAAGCAAGGAAAAACCATGACAGTATCTGGACATACGACACCGCTTTATCGAGGATGTAACCTTCCGCCCCGAGAAGCGTCAGAAACGGCCTCGCGGCCAACTGCCAGAAGATGAAATAGCCGACCGCTATCAACTGGTTGAAGAAGATGGAGATTTCCGCATAACGCTGTGCCTGGAGACGGCATCCCGACCCCATCCTCTGCGCGATCGTGATACTGACCCCGATCCCCAACGCTTCGAAAAACGACATAATCATGAAAAACGGCGTGATCGCGTTACTCACCGCAGAAAGACTCTCGAGCCTATACTGCCCGAGGAACGCGGTATCGATAAAGACAAGCAGGTAACTCACCATTCCCTGAAGGATCATCGGAAGGGCGATACTGAAAATCATCTTAAAGTAGGATTGTTTCTGCGTGTTCATTGAATACACCTTAGTCCGAAAGAATCACCCCTTCCTTCGGGGAAATGGGTATCTCGAGTTTGCCGGCGGCCGAATTGAATTCCCGTCCGCTCCAAATGTCCCGCGCGAAGGGCTTATCTAAGGATATAGTCTGGATTTCATCGCTGTTATTGATATAGATATCCAGCCGTCTTCCTTCGTACTCGCGCCTGTATCCGTAGATGCGGTGTTCGTCGTCGGTAATTATAGTACGGATATCGCCTCTTCGCAAGATATCGTGCTTATTCCTGAGAAAGATCGCCTTTTTGTAATGATCGAGAAGTTCGTTATTCCGCTTTTTCGTATCCCAGACCATCCCGGCGCGGCAGAACTCCGCGCTCCCGTCCATCCCGGTCTCGTCGCCGTAAAGGATCATCGGCACACCGGTGTAGGTCATCTGGAAGAACACAGCGGCCTTCATCCGGCGGATATCGCCCTCGCAATGGTACATCAGACGCGCGGTATCGTGACTATCGATCAGGTTCCAAAGGTTGTCGTAGATCTCCGGCCGGTACCATCCCCGGACATGCCCGAGCTGGATATCGAGCTGTGACGGAAGCGTCTTCCCCTGCGCGAAGAAGCCCGTGACCGCCCCGAGGAATGGGTAGTTCATATTCGTATCGAACTGGTCGCCCTCGAGCCACATCGAGGCGTTATGCCACACTTCGCCCACAATGAGCGCGTCGGGTTTCGCCTTCTTGACCGTGTCGCGGAACCCGCGCCAGAAACGGCGGTCGATCTCCGGGGCGACATCCAGCCGCCATCCGTCGATATCCGCGGTCTCGATCCAGTACCGCCCCACCTTGTAGAAATACTCGCGCACTTCTTCGTTCCATGCCGCGAGTTTGGGCATCATCCCCCAGAAGCCGTAGCTCCGGTAGTCGGGGAAGTTCTTCACCTCGAGCGGGAACTTCTTGATCTCGAACCAGTCTTTATAACGGGAGTCCGCGCCCTTCTCGAGCACGTCCTTGAACGCGAAAAACTCTACGCCGCAATGGTTAAACACGGCGTCGAGGATGACACGGATTCCGCGCCTGTGGGCTTCATGCACGAGCTTGATCAGGTCTTCGTTCGTGCCGAAATGCGGGTCGACCTTGAAATAATCGAATGTATTGTACTTGTGGGTCGTGTCCGATTCGAAGAGCGGGGTGAAATAGACCGTATTGATCCCGAGCTCTTCAAGGTAGTCGAGCTTCCCGAGAATACCGGCGATATTCCCGCCGATAAACTGCCGGTAGTCGACCTTCGCGTCCCACGGCATAATCTTCGCCGGGTGCAGCGACGGATCGCCGTCGGCGAAACGCTCGGGAAATATCTCGTAGACCACCGCGTCGCGCGCCCATGCCGGGATATCGATCCCTTCGTTGCGGGTGAAGATCGGGACTTCGAACATCTCCATCGTGTCCGCGGGGATATGGTCGTGGAAATGGTAGTTGCCGTAATAATAGGTATCGGTGCTGTTCTCGAGGATGAAGAAATACGCGAGCGCGCTCATCTCCTGCACAGGGACAAGCCCCTCGTAGTAATCGAAGTACTGGTCGGTCGCGACACGCATCAGCTCGCTCAGGCGGATGTCCTTGATGCCGTGGAAATAGTTCTTATAGATATCGCGGTAATTCACCGAGATACGTGAGCATTCGCCGCGTTTGACACGTATCCGGCAGCGCATCGTCTCGGGTGTGACCGTATAGAAATAGTCCGGGTGATTCCTATGAAATACGGCTTCGGGAGTCATAGCCCCTCCTTGTGTTGTATATAGTATACAACAGTAATACGCGCCTGTCAAGGGGTTTGTTGTATTATTTATACAACATCAGGACTCCGGCAGATCGGTGCCGTTGGGAGCGGGCTTTTTGATATTCTTCATTTCGAGGAACTTCTCGAACGATTTCTTCAATCCCCATTTATCGCCCTTCTGTATCTTGCGCTTCCAGTACTCCATCCATTCCATATAGAAGTCGGGAAACGGGATTTCGGTGATGAGTTTACCGTAAATCTTCTGAGCCGGAACGAACCAGTCCCCGTACCATGTCTTTACAAGCTGGTCCATCTTGGGATTTTTGCCGTGCTTCTTCCGGTAGTGATAACGGAAGTATCCCAGCAGGTGGCCTGTCAGGAAACGGTACCAGCGCTTGCTCCCGTCGGGGATTTCCGCGTCGGGGACTTTATCGAGCATCCGGGTGATCCAGAGGAAACGGTACTTCTCTTCTTCCTTGGTGGCGCGGAAGTCGCTGAACCATTTTTTCAGCCTGCGGAAGAAGAACGCGATCGGCGTCAGTTTCGACTGCTCTTCGATCAGTTCCTTATTCGCCGTCTTGACCCATTCGGGATGATCTTCCCAGAACTCCATAAGCTCGCAGAAGATGTCGGTCACGCCCATATTGGGATAGAGAAGGGTGAGCTGATTGAGGCGGATTTCCGCGATAGCCTCTTCGTAGACTTCGATATTCCAGTCGAGGATGAGCTGTTTTTTGCCGGGCGTCTTGTCGTCCCTGTCTTCCATCCAGTGCTTATGTGCGCGGAAGATGTATGTCTTCAGCTTATCCCATGTGTCCGGGACGCGGACATCGAAATTCTTCTCCGGCAGGATATCGAAAAGCTCTGTATCCTTCTGGAATTTCACTTTCTCCTGAAACGACGGGATATACTGACGGGTCATATTCGGGATGAGGTCGACCGGGACCTTGTGCTCGATCACTCCGGCGTAAACCTTTTTCATCTTTTCAGCCTTAGCGATCGAGACGCGGTGATGGCCGTCGCGGACAAAGTAGTATCCGCCGTATTCGACCAGTTGGATCGGGTCCATCTGCTCGCCGGACGCCCAGACTTCCTTGACTCTCAGCCATCGTTCGTCCATCCACTCGTGCAGCGGCAGAAAGTCTTCGCCGAAATCCTCGCCCCGATTTTCAGTTCCGATAATCTTTTCCACCTCGACGTTTTTGAACTTCATCTTGGAGACGGATTGCGGCTTGACCGCGCGCTCCAGTTCGACGAGCGTCAATAGACGCTGGGACTTCTTCCGCTTTTTACTGTGCGGAACCTTTTCTTCATAAGCCATTTACAGTTCCCCTCCGAAAACCATCTATGGGACTTTTCCGCCGCCGTGAGGCATGAGAGAATCGAGCGATTCTTTCAGCCCGGCGGGCTTCCCCTTCCGAATCAGTTTCTTCCATTCCTTCATCCAGCGCATATAGAAATCCGGAAAAGGCTCTTTAATCTGCATCTCTCTATACATCCGGCAGGCCGGCAGAAACAATTCGTCATACCAGCTTCTCGCGAGTTCGTCCATCCCGGGCTCTTTCCCGAATTTAGTCCTCAGGTACTGGAAGTGTTCCTTGAAGAGCTGACGGGTGAGGAAACGGTACCAGTGCTTCTTTCCGGACGGTATCCTCGCATCGGGCTTAAAAAACAGGAGCCGCGTGAGCCCGAAAAATCTCGCCTCTTCTTCTTTATCGGTACGCCGGAGCCACCCTATCAGTCTTTCCCAGAAGAATTTAACACGCTGTATGATGTTTTTCCCTTTCCGTTCCTTCACCATCCGGTCGTATACGTCGGCGAACCAGCCCGGATGAGTCACCCAGTAGTCCATGATCTCGCAGAAGATATCGGTCAGCCCCATTCCGGGAAAAAGCTCTTCCAGCTTGTTCCGCTTTATCTCCTCGATAGTGTTCTCGTAAATCTCGATATTCCAGTCGATATACATGGTCGCGGGCTCGGGTTCCTTCCCGTCTCGTTTGATCATCCATTCGCGGTGTCCGGCGTAAATGAACATCTTCAGCCGCGCCCAGTTACCGGGGATGCGGATATCGAACAGTTCTTCCGGCAATGTATCGAACATCTTGGTTTCTTCATTGAAACGGTACTTCGCGAGGAAAAGAGGGATTTTCGCGCGTGTCATCGCCGGGGGAAGTTTGACCGGTATCTGCATGAGCGTTACGACCGCCGAAAGGAACTCGATCCCCTCGACCTTCGCCACCGACGCCCGATGGTTGCCGTCGCGGATGAAATAGTACCCGCCGTATTCGAATGCCTCGACCGGCGCGGTGATCTTCCCCTCGAGCATCAGAGAGCGTACTTTCCGCCAACGGTCGTCCATGATCGGAAGTAACGGCAGGAAATCCTCGCCGAAGTATTCCGAACGGTTCTCGGTGCCGATGACCTTCGAAACCTCGATGTCCTGCACCCCGGAGTAGGATGTCACGGACGGCTTCACGAGCGCCGTCAATTCGTTCAGGGAGATGAGCCGTTCTTCCGGCCGCGTCTTCCTGCTGTGCGGGACTTGAAACTGTTCCTCGCCGAGGTGGAGATTATTCTCGAAGTTCACTTCTTATCCTCCGGGCAATCCTCGCTTAAGTTGACCCTGCGGCTGAATTCCTTCTCCTGGAGTGTCCCGATCTTCATCTCGTCGTTATAGAAGTCCCGCCCGAGACTCTTCTCGAGCTTCATCAGGTAGATGTCGTGATGGATATGCTCCGAGACGATATCCACGAGCAGGCGGTTGTCCGAGAACGTGCCGAGGAAGTCGCGGCTATTCTTCGCGCTCGCGATCAGGGCGTGTTTATAATCGACCACCAGCATCATTCGTTTATAACGGTTATCCTTGACGCCGGGTTTCTGCGATATCTTCGGGTTGTAATACACCTCGAGAGGAAGGCCGTCGAGGTCGGAACGCAGGAAAGTGAAAACGATAGTCCGCACCCCTTTTTTCCCAAGCTGGGTCAGCTCGTCCTTAAAGTCGGTCAGCTCGCAGTTGGTGTTCATATAGATTTCGGTTTTGGCGGAGAGTAACAGTTCTTTCACCCGCCGTACGAAGTTATCGTAACCGTTGAAGTTCCAGTACTCCTCGTGCTCGTCGAGCACCTCGAACTTGGATATCTCCTCGATCAGCGTATCCGCCGAGGAGACGTATTCGTCCTTGAGTCGTTTGAGGAGCTTGTGGGGATTCTGCGCCATATAGAGTTTGGTATCGCCGGGAAGGACATGCACCGCGCCTTTCTGGTAAAGGCTGTCGAGCGCGGAGTAGACCGACGTGCGGGGAACATTGAGGATCTTCGCGATCTTGGAGCCGTTCATCTCGCCGTGCTTCACCAGCATCAGATAGACGGACGCTTCCATCGCCGTGAACTGAAATTTCGTCAATTCGCGTATGAGCGAATCCATTTCCCCTCCAGAAAACAACCTGGCGCGCCCGGGCTTGATGACAAACTCATTTTGTCATTGCGAGGCGTCATGGTGAGCAGTTGTCCCGACTTCCCCGTCGGGATGCCGAACCATAGCCGAAGCAATCTATTTAATTGCTGGGTATATATATAAAACAGACTGCTTCTGCCGCGCTTCAATAAGTTGTTGAGGCGCGGTATCGCAGTGACAAATAATCGTGTATTTCATGACTTCGTCAACATGCCCGCCTATGGGCGGACGTTTCATACAAGTTATGTTGTACATATTATACAACATTAAAAACCGCTCTGTCAAGGGTATATCCGGTTTTCTCGTGAAATTGTGTACATTTAGGCTATGTATGACAAAAAAACTATATAATGAAAATTTCAGATTCCCCTTTACAAATTCCCCGGAGCGGTATAGAATAGTATAGATATATCAGGAGGTTTGTATGAAGGTTTTTCTGCCGCTCGGTATCGCTTTTATATCATTTCTCGTTTCTTCCTGCGGGATCGCGCCGGTCACCCAGAATAAGGTCGCGTCGCCGGTACTCACTCCGATCCCCGGGCAATTCAATAATCCGGTCACCGTTACCGCGGCATGCATGACCATAGGCGCGGTATTGATGTTTTCGACAAATAACGGGACGACATGGGAGACCACAAATAAAGTTTATATCTGCGCTTCCGTCCACCTCATTTTCAAGGCGGTCAAGGAGGGGATGGACGACTCCGATATCACCGAGGGCGATTACTCTATCAGGACGGCGATGCCGGAATTCAGCCCCTACCCCGGCGGAATCTGGGCGGGCGACACTATCCTCATCACATGTATGACGCCCGGCGCGGTAATCTTCTGGACGACGAACGACGGAGCGCAATGGATTATCGGGAGCAACCTGATGGTCTCGAACACGGTCACGGTGAAGAGCTTCGCCACGAACACCGGACTCGCTCCGTCGCGCACTAACTCCGGGCAGTTCCTGATCTCGTCATGGGTCGATGTCGGCATTCCGGGGATCACATTCGGGATGGCGGCTTACCACGATCTTGAATTCAGTTCCTACACCTACGAGCCCTATTTCTCTTGCTCTGACGGCGGGTACGGCGATAAGGCGAGCGTTTTCAGGTTCGACGGGACGAACTGGACGAATGTCGGCGCGGTGTCGATATCGGAAGGTTCGGTTTTGGATGTCGAACTCGAGATCAGCCCCTACGACGGATTTCCCTATGTCGCATACGCCGACGGTTTCTATTCCAAAGTGATTGTGAAGTACTTCGACGGCGACAACTGGACGAATCTCGGCAGTCCGACCGGCGTTACTCCCGGAAACGCGTCCTATGTTGAGCTGAAAATCCATCCCGCGACCTGCCAGCCGTGGATCGCGTACAGGGATAACGACAACCCCAACGCCAAGGCCGCGGTGATGTGCTACTCCAACAGCAACTGGGTCAATGTCGGCAATACGAACTTTTCGGACGATTGGGCGAATTATGTCTCGTTCGCGTTCCACCCCGGAACCTACGCCCCTTATGTCGCCTATTCCGACCAGTATGCCGCATACAGCTTAAAAGCTACTGTCCAGATGTTCGACGGGACGAACTGGGTTCCTGTCGGCAATAAGGGATTTACCGCGGGGCACGCGGACTATGTCTCCCTCGCGTTCAATCCGGGGACGTACGAGCCCTACGTCGCCTATCAGGATTGGGCCGACGGATATAGGGTTTCCGTTATGAAGTACGAGAACAGCAACTGGGTCTATGTCGGCGAACAGGGATTTTCCTCAGATGCCGCGTACTATATCAAACTCCGTTTCCATCCTTGGACCTATGAGCCCTATGTCGTGTTCAGCGACGGCGGATTCGGGCAGAAGGCTGTGATGATGCGGTTTAACGGGACGGCATGGGTGAATGTAGGCGGGGAGACCTGTACGGTCGATCAAGCCGGGTTCACATCGTTCGCGTTCAACCCGACGAACTACACGCCGTATGTCGTGTACAAGAGCTGGACGAACAGTACTAAGTCGGCGGTCATCCGTTTCGGCAACTAAAGAGATTATTCCGGGCCGCCGTAAGGGGCCTGTTGACAAACCAGTTTTGTCATTGCGAGGCGTCATGGTGAGCACTTGTCCCGACTTCCCCGTCGGGATGCCGAACCACAGCCGAAGCAATCTATTTAATTAGGGCTTGCTGAAAAACGAATAACTCATTGATATATAATGAAATATTTTAAGATTCGCCTTAGAA
>Ga0154538_149_pt1 | contig 38752 bp, 33 predicted proteins | sample RifGroF1_FD_105681 | JGI IMG/M metagenome (GOLD analysis project Ga0154538, IMG submission 105681) | Spirochaetes bacterium GWF1_51_8 | reverse complement strand
AAACTGACCCGCGCGTTATTCATGCTGATGCCCGACGAGTATCCGGGCGGCAGTCTGCCGTCGGGACTGGTGGCGGTGAATCCGTCGGGAGCGCTGGTGGTGAATATCAGCAGTTCGAATGTGACCGGCGCCGGGCCGTTCAATATCGAGGCGGATACCGAAGCCGTGCCGCCGTTGAAAGCCGGCGACTTCGTGGTGAACGCGGTAGACGGTAAGACATACCGTCTGATCTCGACGACGAAGTCCGGCGAGAAAATGACCCTCAAGGCGAGCGAAATCGACCAGTCGTCGCCGTACGAGTTGATGTTCATGAAGTTCAAGGGGACGGTCGAGGAGATCATGGCGAAGTTCTCGCCCGACAGCGAAACCCGCGCGAAGGCGTTAACTCTCAACCTGTTCAGTTATTACTACGATGACTATATTATCAATGACGCATCGTTCAAACTCAGATTGCGCAATAATACGAGCATCGACCTGATCCTTGACGGAAACGCCGAGGTGGGATGGTTCTGGGCCGGCGGATGGGTCGAGATCAAGCTGCAGTTGACCGGCAATTTCAGTCTCGAAGCCCAGATGCTCGCGAAGAAGACATGGGGAACCGAGAAGATGCTCGCGAACCCGTCGCAGCTCTTCTGGCTCGGGCCGATACCGTTCCAGGTCTCGATGCCGGTATATATCGGTGTGGAGGCGACAGTTCAGGCGCTCGGTGAATTCAAGACCGGGTTCAATATCGTCGCGGGCGCGGGTGCCCGTTTCGGCGCGCAGATCGGATGGCCGACTAAGGCGTTCTTCACCCCGATCGCCTATTGCGATATCGTAAGCACCCCGTTCGAAGCGAGCTTCGAGGGTTCGGTCACAGTCACGCCGTACCTCAGTATCCGCCCGACATTGTCGGTGGCGTGGATCCTGCACGCCGGTGTCGATGTCCGCGCGTATATCGAGGGTGTGGTCGCCGGTAAGGTGACATTCAAGCCCGGTTTGATGACCGGTAATGTCAGCCTCGACCTCAATGTCGGCCTCAAGGGCAACGGTTTCGTAGCATTGGGAGTAGACTGGCTGGGGCTGTACCAGAAATGGGATATGGGTACGCTCTTCCATTGGAAGCACAATCTCTATCATTGGGGCTGGGACGCCTCGATGGAGCACCCCGCGAGCTTGTCCACCCCTCAGAATTTTAACGCGAATGTCAACCCAGACGGCTCGGTCGGCTTGAGCTGGAGTCCTGTCAACCTCGCCGCCGGATATTATGTTTACAAAAAGGTAGCCGGAAACCTGGTGGATCGTTACTTCACCAAAGAACTCAGTTATCTCGATAAGCTGAAGCTGACGAACGGATTTGCTTATACCTATACGGTGAGTGCCGTCAACGGAGTGGTGGAAAGCCCGCAATCATTATCGCAGGTAGAGACGATTACACCGTTAGCGGCGCCGGGCGGATTCGCGCTGACATCCAACCCGAGCGGAAGTATCGGACTGAGCTGGAGTCCCGTGAACGGGGCGTTGCAGTACAAGATCACCCGTACCGCGACCGGCGGTGTTCCCGCGAAAACGATTTTCACCTCCGCGACCTCGATCATCGATACGGCGTTGACAACAAACGTCCTCTATTCCTACTATGTGCAGTCGATGAACTACGCCGGGGAAGGAACACCTACCGCGACGAAAACTACCAATGCACCGCTATGCGCCGCTCCGGAAGGATTGATGATAAACTCGCTGAGTACGCGTATTGTAGGGCTAAAATGGAATTCAAGTGTTGGAGCAACTTGCTATCTTCTTGTCCGTGAAAATACAAATACTCATGTCAAGAAATATTTTTTCACGACCGGGACTACTTTTGATGATGAAACGATCGAGTACGATAGCTACTATATATATAAAGTATGTGCGAAAAATTATATCGGATATGGAAATTATTCTACCCAGCTCCCGCTAAAAACTGCAAGCGCGAATGACCCTCAAGTTATTTTGACTTCTCCATCAATGAATGAAGTGTTCTTATGCTACAGTACTTATGGGTGGACTGGACAAATAACACTTGCAGGAAAAGCAGTGACCGGATCGTTCCTCCCTGTTGATAGAGTTTACTACAAAGTTGACAGCGACGCTTACCAAACCGCTGTAGCCTGCGGTGCGACAAATTTCAGCATTACCTACTACCGGAATATTTCTGAAGGAAATCATACCTTCTATATGTACTGCGTGGACTTCCAGAATAAAACAAGCCTTACCAATATTATTCCTTTTTCAATGGGTAAAATAAAATATCTCTATTCTTTCGGTTCAAGCGGAAGCGGTAACGGCCAGTTTGACTATCCGACAGCTATGGATATTGATGAATTGGGATACCTATATATTTTGGACGGGTGCAGTGTTCAAAAAATCAATACTAACGGTAATTTTACACTAAGAATTGGGTCAGAAGGTACAAATAATGGTCAGCTTGGAACGAAGACGGGAAGTTATGCTGAGGATCTTGCTTGTAACCTTGGAGATGGGACGTTGTGTGTTGCCGACAGCGCAAATTACCGCGTACAGGCGTTTAATCCTTCAACCGGTGCCTATATGCGGAAGTTCGGCGAGGAGGGAACTCCTTCTTCGACTAACGCTTTAGCCATGTCGTGGTTGAATTCCATTGCATCGATAAACACCGGGGGCGACTATAACAAAGTCTATCTGCTAAGAATTGCAGCTCCGATTATGCAGGTAAAAAAATTCAATACCTATGGCAGTTTCTTCGGGCAATGGGGAGCTTTCGGTTCCGGTTCAGGTCAGTTCAGCTATGATTCTACCATTGCATATAGCGATAACTACCTTTATTTGTCCGATCCGTATAATTATCGAATACAGAAGTTACAAATTACAGGTGCTTTTGTATATTCAATCGGTAGTTCGGGTACAGGCAACGGGCAGTTCAATACTCCCGCGAAAATTGATGTCGACGGCACCTATATTTATGTAACTGACTCGGGAAACAATAGGATTCAGGTTTTCGATAAGAATTCCGGTTCTTATTATTGGAAGTTTGGTTCTTTCGGTTCAGGCACCAGCCAATTCAATTACCCGCAGGATATTGTTGTTAATGGTAACTTCATCTATGTACTTGATAGTGGAAATGATAGGGTTCAAGTTTTCCAAAAATCTTTCTAATTTAAGTTGAATGCTAAAAACCGCCCCTCCTGAAGGGGTGGTTTTTTTATTTCCCCCCGCGGAAAACCGCGAAATTGTAATACTTCCACACGACGTCGATCTCATCCGCCCCGACACTTTTCCCCATATAGTCTTTCCATCGTTCGAGATACATCAGTTGGATCGCCTCCGAAGTCCCCAGCACGATATCTGCGTTGACAAACACACCGTCCGGCTTGAGAGCCGCATGGATACGGCGGTAGAACTCGAACTTTTGATCGTACGTCTCGATATGGTGCATGGCGAGCGACGATACCATCAGATCGTACTCCCGGCGGAAACGGTATGTCCGGAAATTGCCCTCTTCATATTCAGCCGATTTGAAGCCGGACAATTTGCTTTTCGCGATATCGAGCATATTCGCGGACAGGTCCATGCACGTCATCCGGGCATAGGGATAAACCTTCATCACCTCGAGCGCGACCGTGCCCGTCCCGCACCCCAGATCGATCGCGTCAAGCGACGCCGAGGTATCCTTACAGACCGCGCGGGTGAGCGCCCCGATCATCTCGGTATAGAACGGAATCAGCTTAATGATAATCCCGTCAAAGCATTCGGCCTCATCGTCGAAATGAGACTTGATATGGTCATGTGCATTCATCGCGGACTCCATTTTGTTTTGATATTTGGGCAGTTTAATACTCATCAAGGGAACTGATTATTGGGCGAATTAGTATCCCATTATTTGTTTGAAAAAGCGCGATTATGGGCTTGATGACGAATTCATGAAACACATGATTTTTTATCACCATGAAACGCGAAGCAGCGAAGCAGTCTGTTTAATTTATATATCCAGTAATTAAATAGATTGCTTCGGCTATGGTTCGGCATCCCGACGGGGAAGGCGGGACAAGTGCTCACCATGACGCCTCGCAATGACAAAATATGTTTGACAACACGCCCTTATTCGAACTGCCATATTATAAAAAAAGCGCCCTCTTTTTTCAAGAGAGCGCTCGATAAATATTCGGTTGTTATAACGCGGTCTCGCCGCGTTCCTTTGTGCGGACACGGATGGCGTCGGCGATATCGTAGAGAAATATTTTCCCGTCGCCGATCGCGCCGGTCTGGGCGATCCCGATAATCGCGTCGAGTATCATCTCGACCTTCTCGTCCGGTACGACCAGTTCGATCTTGACCTTATTGACAAACTTTATATCGTACTCTCGCCCGCGGAATATCTCTTTCATCCCCTTCTGGCGGCCGTGTCCCTGGATATTCGTGATATTGAGTCCCGGGTATCCCAACTCCTGCAGCTTTTCGACCACCGCTTCGAGTTTCTCCGGGCGGACTATCGCTTCGATTTTCTTCATAGGTCTCTCCTTATCGTTAGTATTGCTCGGTGGTCTCGCCATGCTCGGCGTAGTCGAGTCCGGCATCTTCCACCTTAGTCTCCACAGTCCACGGTGTAAAAATACGCACAATCAGCAGGCAGATAATCGTCCCGACAACCGAGAGCACGATTCCCGCGAGGATCGCCAGGAGCTGTGTCCCGAACTGCGCGGCGTTCCCTTCCAGCAGTCCCTTTGCGGCGGGCTGAATCACCGAACTCGCGAAGATACCTGTCGCGGTCATACCCCAGATTCCGCTGATCCCATGTATCCCGAACGCATCGAGGGCGTCGTCGTACTTGAGCGCTTTCTTCGCAACGGCGACCATGAAGTAACAGAGCAGGCTTCCGCCCAACCCTATCGCCATCGCGGCGCCGACCGTGACATATCCCGCAGCGGGCGTGATAGACGCCAATCCGGCGATCAATCCCGAGGCCGCGCCTATTATAGTCGGTTTTTTCGTAAAAATCCAATCCAGGACAAACCATGTCAACGCGGCTACCGCTCCGGCGGTATTGGTCACCGCGAACGCGTTCCCGGCAAGCCCGTTCGCGCTTATCGCGCTCCCGGCGTTAAACCCGAACCACCCCACCCAGAGGAGCCCCGCGCCGATGACGACGTAGGGAATATTTCCCGGGAGAGTTTCATCCTTCGACTTGCGCTTCCCGATCATCAAAACCGCTACGAGCGCGGAGATACCGGACGAGACATGCACCACAAGCCCCCCGGCAAAATCGAGTACTCCCATCTTCGCGAGGAAACCGCCGCCCCAAACCCAATGCGCGAGCGGAGCGTAAACAATCAGAGACCACAGCACAGTAAACAGGAGCCACGCCCCAAAACGCATCCGTTCGGCGACAGCGCCCGATACGAGCGCGATAGTGATAATCGCGAACGTCATCTGGTACATCGAGAACACGTTCTCAGGCACGCCGGACGTGACATTCGCCCCAGCCCACGGCATCGCCATCCCCTGATCGGCGGCGTAGATACCGTTGAAGAACGCCTTGTCGAACGCGCCGATGATCCCCGGGATCAGCTCGTTACCGTTGAAAATAAGCGAGTACATCCCCGCGACCCAGAGAATACTTACCACGATCGCGGCGGCAAACGACATGTACATGGTATTGAGAAGGTTTTTCTTTTTGACCAGACCGCCGTAGAACAACGCCAGGGCGGGAAAGGTCATGAGCAGAACGAGCGCGGATGCCACGATAATCCATGCGGTGTCCCCCTTGTCAATAGGCGGATTCGCGGCCTGCGCGGACAACAATACGGGGCAGAGGAGGAACGGAGCGGCCTTCAGCAGGACGCCCATTCCCCGGATAATGGGTTTCATAGATACCTCCAAATCAAGTGCCCAAATTCGCGCAAGAATCATGCCTATATCAAGCGGAATTTTCAATATTTTATAACTAACAACAGGGATATGACTTAACAAACAGCGTTTCCGGTACATACCCCGCTGTTAATGGTGAATAATTAATCACGTCTGCGTTTTTAGGTTATTTTTTAACCATATATTCCGAATGTGTCCTGTATTCATGCGTCTCACGGGTTAGGTGAAAGATTTTTGTCCATGCCTGTAAATCCGGAGATTTTACTCCCAGCGGTCAACGAAATAAAAAAAGGCCTCGCGTGAGGCCTTTTCCGGTCGCCCGGTATCACAATAAAGGTTGGTCTAAAAGAGGTAGAAGATGTCGACCCCTGCCTTCAGCCGTGCGTAGGACTGCGAGACCGCGCCGGACATTCCCGAAAACGTGATGGGGATTTCCATCTTCCACGACGGATCGAGGAAGATATCGGTTTTCAATACCGCGAGATAAGCCGTCTCATACTGCGACACGGCGATCAGGCGGATAAAATCTATCTTGCCCATCAGCCGGAAACTGACATCGAAACCGATGTCGAGACCGGCTTCAAGCGCGATACTATGCACTTCCGCGTCGTTATACAAATAGAGCATATTTGTAGTGGAATACACCGTAAATGACTGTGAGGACGAGAGATAACTGGTATATGAGTACGCCGCCTTGACCGAGGTGTCGTAGTCGGGAAGAAGCAGAATCCCGCACTCCACAGCCCAATTCCTGTTCCGCAGGATATCCCCCGAGTACGGGAGCTCGAAGTAATTCCTGATCCCGTAACCGCCGTGGGCGAGCACGCTCAGGGAATCCGCTAACGCGATACTCAAGCCGCCGTTCACGGAATGGCCGAGTACCGATTCGTTCGACGTACCGGAGAGGGAAAACACCGGCTGATACCCATACGACAGGTCGGCGGTGATCGCAGTGCCGAGATCGCGTTTGATTATCAGGCCGATATCGAGCGAGTGGTTGATATACATGCGGAAGTTATATCCGGCATTCACGCGGAAAAGAGTGTAAATATCCGGGGTGAGGATCATCCCCGCACCCGCCGAGGCGTCGAGGAGGAAATAGTAGGGATTCGCTTCGGCGTCGATCGCGATTCCGCCGTGAAGCTTAAACAGTTCGCCGTCCGTCACTCCTTCGCCCGCGAGTTTGACATTACCGATAATGCCGGAAATATTATCCCCGTCGCCGAAGATATTCGAATCGAATCCCGCCCCTATCCCGGCCTTCAGGAATCCCTGATCCGCCCAAACCGGGACTGCGGCGATTATCCCAATCAGAACTATAATTCTTTTATACAGTTTCATGCGATCCTCCGTTATTTTTCCAACTCGTACAGGACTGACTTCAGGCTCTTCCCTTTCAGCAGGCCGTTTTTCACGGTCACAGCAAGGTCGGTTTTTGAAATTTTATATGCCGCGCTTTTCACAAACGCGTTCTTCAATGCGCCGAGGTCCGCCGCCTCGCTCTGGCCGTTCCGGACAAGGAGATAGACGATCTGGAAGATGTCGTTATTCGGGATTTCCTGCGAGGCGAGGTAAAATGCCGTCTCATAAATCGCGCGTACCTTATTCTTCGGCAGGGCTTTCGTCTCGATTTCTTTGAACAAGCGTTCCAGCTCCACGGACGTGAACATGTCCGCGAGGTAGACGGTAAACTTCATGATGACCGCGTCGTCCGAATACGGGATTTTCAGCTTCGACAAGCCGTCGAGCACCCGCATCTTTTTCAGGAGTTCGATCGATGTATCGTAGACCGACAATCCCTTGAGCCTGCATTTCTTGAGGAGGTTCAGCATCTCGGATTGGTCGGTCTTCTTGCTCTCGGCGTCCTCGAATATCGAAACGACTATCTTCTGTTCGGACGGGGCAAGCCCCCATTCGCTGAGAATAGGGGCGAGTTCCGGATGGATCCCGAACACTTGTGCCGCGCTGAGCACCAGAAGCGTTGCGAGAATTCCTATCTTTCTCACTGTTATCTCCTTAATGTTTCGGGGCGCCGACCGGGACTTTCTTCCCTGTTTCGTATCCCCATTTGTACTGAAGGCGATACTGGAACTTGTTCATCATTCCTTCGCCGCTCATCTGTTTTTCCTTGAGCTGGTTTTTCATCATGGCCTGGGTTTTCAGAGCGGTCATGTTTTTCACCTGCTCGCCGGCACCGGAATTGTTCAGCTTCTTCTGAGTCTGGATCATCTTCTGCGCCATGTTCATAAGTGCTTGATGCTTTTCGTTCGCCGTGCCGAGTACGAGACCGTTATTCTTCTGGTAGAATTCTCCGGCCGCTACTACGTCGTCGGGAGTACCGGCGGCCCCGTTCTTCTGGGCGTAGCGCCACATAAACTGGAGCATCGACTTATACTCGTTCTGCGGCATCTCCTTAGTCTGAACCTGCGCCATGACCTGCGAAGCCTTTTCTTCACCGAAGTTCTGCTTCAGGGCGGTCATCAATGTCTGTTCCTCCTGGAGCTTCAGTTCGACAACTGCGTCTTCCGCGTAAACAATCCCAACCAAAGCGGAGAAAATCAGCGCAATCGCTATCCGTTTCATAGTAACCTCCTAAACTTTTATAACATGATAATCCCGTGTTCGTTGCCGTCTTCGTCGACAATCTTATACTCGGCGGTTCCGGCGGTGTAGATCACATCGTCGATCACGAACTGGTATTCGAATACCCCGTTCCCTTTCACCGGAATCTCACCCACCCATACCCCGTTCTTCTTGTCGTGCGTCATCGATATCTTTTCTTCCCAGTTGTTGAAGTTCCCGATCACCTCGACCTTCGATTCGCCGTTGTAAGCGTAGATCAGGATCACTTTGTTGGTATTCCGGCTGTCGAGGAAAAGGAACGTCCCGACCGCTATCATCACCGAGAGCATTCCGGCTAACGTGTACCTTAGCACCCGTTTCCATACCGCCTCCGCGGCGATCCTTTTCGCGATATAACGCATCGTCCGCTCTTCGAGACCGTCGGGCGTCTTTATCTCCATCCACTGTTTATCTTCGTTGAGGAGTTTATTTATTTTCATCGTGTCCCTCCATTTCCTTTTCCAGCTTTTTCCTGATCCGGTGAAGTTTCACCTTCACATTATCCTCCGAGAGCCCGGTCATTTCCGCGATCTCAGAGAGACCGATCCCCTGCATATAACGGAGAAAGATCAACTGCCGTTCCTCAAGAGGAAGCGCGTCCAACGCTTTGAAAAGCATGATCTTGTCCTCGGCGCTGAAACTCTCCGTATCCTGAAATACCGCGTCCTCGAAAAACTCGATACTCGTTTCGATATTCCGCGCTTTCTTCTTCGCGAGGTATGTCCGTACCGCGTTCAGCGTAACCGTGTAGATCCATGTAAAAAAACTGCGGCCGGGGTCATAGCTTTTTAATCCGCGGAAAACACGGTAAAAAACTTCCTGAAACAAATCTTCGGCATCCGCCCTGTTCCGGAGATGAAGATAAATCACCCCGAAGACCCGTTTCTTGTAGAGAGAAAGAAGTTTCTCGAAATCAACGAGACTGCCTTCTTTCGCTCTTCTGATAATTTCCTTTTCATCCGTCATTTTATCACCGTATCTTACTTTTTCCGTGATCTGCTATAATATACCCGCGGGAACAAAAAAGGTTACACTTGAACGGATATTTTAAGGTGAAATCCCGCGAATTACAATAACACGGCATCTTACGTGTAACCTATTCCGCACACCGTAGACCGGACAAAATGCATCCCGCACATAAAAAGTGAAAACCGGTAAAAAAGGCGATTCCGTCGATTTTTAATTCGCGCTGGAATAACGAGATAAATCCTGCAAGTCTTGGCACGATTCTTGATGTAATATTCATGTAAGCGCTATCAGCGCAGGCATACATATGAAAAAGTTGGTTCACGTCCAAGGTTCAATTTAGTAATTTCGGAGGTCTCTATGAAACGGTTTATGTTCGTCGGGATGATTCTATCCCTCTTTCTCCTCTCGGTCAGCGTATCCTATTCAGCCGTTCTCGACGGCGCAAGCAAAGATGTTATGATTCAGGGCTTTCATTGGACGTCGTGGAAGACCACAGGGTGGTGGAGCGTAGTTCAATCCAAGGCGGGCGATCTTTCCGCTTCCGGTATTACAATCGTTTGGTTCCCTCCGTCCTCGGCCGCAGCCAGCGACGAAGGTTATCTCCCCAACCGTTTGTATGTCCAGACTTCGAAGTACGGAACGGAAGCCCAGCTTAAGTCCGCAATCGGCGCTCTTCATACAGTCGGTATCAAAGCTGTTGCCGATATCGTGATCAATCACCGCTGCGGAACCGCGAACTGGGCTGATTTCACCGACCCTGTGTGGGGCGCGGATTCGGTTTGTAAGGGCGACGAATGGGCTGGAGCGACCGGCGCATACGACACCGGCGAGGGATATGCCGCCGCGCGCGATGTCGATCATACCAAGGCTTATGTCCAGACCAGCCTCAAGGACTGGATGAACTGGCTGAAAACTTATATCGGTTACGACGGATGGCGCTATGACTTCGTCCGCGGTTACGCTGGTTCCTACAATCAGATGTACAACAACGCAACTTCTCCTTACATCTCAATCGGCGAGTATTGGGCCGACCTCGATATCAACAATCCCAATCCCAGCCGTCAGGCGTTATGCAACTGGATCAGCGCAACAGGCGGAACTTCCGGCGCGTTCGACTTTACCACCAAGGGTATTCTCGGTCAGGCTTGCGCCAACAACGAGTTCTGGCGCCTGAAAGACTCCGAAGGCAAACCTTCCGGCTTGATCGGATGGTGGCCTGCAAAGGCAATCACTTTTATCGATAACCACGACACCGGCCCCAGCACCCCCGGCGGACAGAACCTCTGGCCTTTCCCGTCCGACAAGGTAATGTGGGGTTATGCCTACATCCTGACCCACCCCGGTATCCCCTGCGTCTATTGGGTTCATTTCTACGATTGGGGCCTGCATGACGCGATCAAGACATTAATCTCGATCCGTAAGAACAACGGTATCACTTCGACCAGCGTAGTCAGTATAGCGGCGGCCGACAGTTCCAAGTATGCCGCGATAATCGACAACAAAGTAGCGGTCAAGATCGGTAACGGGTCATGGGATCCCGGAGCCGGATGGACTATCGCCGCCACCGGAACCGGATACGCGGTCTGGACGAAGAGTTCTACTCCTCCTCCGTCCACCGGCGTCCGCACCGTAGTCTTCATGTTTAAGGAAACCGTTGTCGGCCAGGACATCTTCATAAAGGGCGGACACGACGCCGGATTGGTTCCCTCGGTATATCCCGCGATGGCGGAACCGGTCACTTATCTCAACACCAAGAACGCGACGACTGCCGCGATCAAGGCTAACGACGTATCGCTCGACTGGGGCACGGAATCGGCGCTCGACTGGACTTGTAACGTATGGCCCGCATCATGGGGCGCCAAGAAGACCTATGCCATCAACGGCTACGGCGAAGACCCTGAAAACACAATGGGCCTGCATTGGTGGAAGTTCGATGTGAAGATGCAGGGAACGAAGGGCGATTGGTTCGAATTCAAAGCGTTTATGCGCGAAGGCTCGAACACATGGTGGGAGAGCGACCGTACACAAGCCGGTACGCCTTATAAAACCATAAACCACTGGGGTAAGAAAGGCTACATTACCAAGTGCAGATATAACGACAACTGGGTCGAATTTGTAGCCTTACCCTAAGATATCATAATCCTTCTCAATACCCGAAAGGGCAGGGTTCCTCACCCTGCCCTTTTTGATTTATTTTTCAACTTCGGTTATAATATGTGCCGGAGTTAACAACAATGAAACACCTTATCCTATTTATCCTTTTTTCTGTAATCGTATCCTGCGCGGGCCCGGCACAGGAGGTCGTCCCGTTTATCGCGGCGCCCGGCACTAACGGCACGATCATCGCTTACAACGGCAAGCAATTTATTTTCCATGCCCCGAACTTCACTATCATCACCAATATCCGGATCGTCGACCCGATGATCTATACCCCGATCGAGGGCGGCAAGCCTGTTTTCGCGGCGATAGTCGACTATAAAGCAATGACTTTCGATTTCAGCGGCAGTTCCATCCAATGGACGAAGGTCGCCGAGGGTGTGCGTCTCTTCATGGATGTCCGTTATCTGTATGTCCAAAGCGGAAATAAGGTGCAGTTCCTGAAGGACTATGCCGCCGACGGGTATTTCACGATGCCGGATAAGATCGTTACCGGGCAGTACTGGGCGGGGAAGTTTCTCGCCGGGTTTGAAGGCAATCTTCTGACAGTCTACGAATTCGCGGATACCCCCGACAGCGTGAAATCGTTCTCGGCGAAATTGCCCGAGGCGGTGATCTTCGCGGTCCATCCCAACGCGCCCTATCTCTATTTTATCGATAAGAACGACCGTATTTTCTCCTACCACCTTTATAGTAAGGAATCGAAGTTTATCGACGCACCGCCGTTCAAGGTGATGAGGATCGAAATCCTCGCGGCCGACAACAGCCTGATGGTCTACGGCGCGGATAAGGTGTTTATCTACCGAAACTGCGACAAACAGAATATCCGCGGGATGCAGATCGACCCGCTCGATATCGCGGTCAATCCGATGCTCGACGAGTATTACTACCTCTACCCCGACCGCATCGAGGTCTGGAGCATCCCGGAGCAGATCAAGGTGAAAACGATAGAGATCGGGAAATAGAAGGTTACTTCAGCCAGTTTTCGATTTTCAAATCGCCGAATCGTTCGAAATGAGAGATATTTCCAGTAATTAGTTTTATGCCGTATACTAGCGCGGTCGATGTGATCAGGATATCCGCATCGGGAAGCGTCCTGTCCGCGATCATAGACTTCAATTCACCGAACTTTTTCATGATGGAATAATCGCTCTGGATAACCCGGACACTCAAAAGAAAGCGTTCGATCAAGGAAAGATTGTGCTCAATTCTCGACGAGTGATATGCGCCGTAAAAAAGTTCTCCCGCTGTCATAAACGAGATCGCCGCGGAATCCGCGCAATGGTCAAACTGTTCAAGAACTTTTTTCTGTCCCCGAAGAATAGCAATACAGATATCGGTATCGAGAAGTATCATAATTCTACTTCCCGGCCGACAGTCCTGGCGTCACGGATATCCGCGATGATCTCTCCGGTCGAACGGTCGTCCTCCCATTTACCGAACAGCTCCTTCCATAAAATGATTTGTGTTTCCTTCGAGAGGACGGAATCGTCCTTTCTGCTATGAATTATTTGTTCCTTCAAACCCTTTTCTATTAAAATTACCATTTCATTATTCACGCTTCGCCGCTCAGTCTTGGCAAGGGTTTTTATTTTCTCGAATACATCTTCGGGAATGTTTCTGACCGTGATGGAAGACATATCCCCTCCGTCTAACTATTATAGTTATATATTAACACTAAATAGTTTAAATGTCAACACGTACACGGCAATAAAAAAAGACTGCGTATAAACGTCATCATCTTCCCGGCTTGCCGTCAGTCGTCCCAACGTCCGGACAATCCGCTTCTTTCTATCGCCTCGGCATCCATAGAAACCGTGGGGCAATCGCAGCGCCGGGACTGTACCGTCCGTTTGAACAATCCGTTCTCCAACAGAAATACCAGTTCGTTGTTGACTGAGATATGTTCGGTACGCGCGAGAGACCTTACGCATCTCATGACATCTTTGGGAATATCGTTCACTACTAATGACGTCATATATTCCTCCTTAAAAACCTATTTTACCTTTCACAATAAAGTTCACTCAGCAGCCGCGGCAGACAGAAAAACCGATTCCGTACCTATCCGTATTGAGTGAAACGGCCTTGCATTCTCCGCGCGCGGGCCTCATCGCGGGCCGGAGCATACTATCTTCGATCCGCTGGACAAGTTCACGGGTGACAATCACTTCGGATGAACGCATACAAACCATCCCGTCGTACGAGATGTCTTCCCATTTCAAGGATTTCATATCGTCCTCCATAATCCGTGCTGATTAAATTTAATAGTGTACGGGTTAAAAGTCAAAGATATTATGATATGATGTTTTGTATGTGTGCAAACCGGGCTTCAGTCCAATTCATTGGGGGATACAAAAAAAGGATGGCGCCGTCGCAGAGCGAAGCGCCGTCCTATTGTTTGAATTAAAATTGATTATGCTCTGAACACCTTCCCCAGATTGTAGAACGTGTCTTTGCCCTTGTAGACCGCGAAATCGCCCAGTTCTTCCTCGATACGGAGGAGCTGATTATACTTGGCGATACGGTCGCTGCGGGACATCGAACCGGTCTTGATCTGCCCGGCGTTCGTCGCGACGGCGATATCCGCGATAGTGGCGTCTTCGGTCTCGCCGCTTCTATGCGATACGACCGCGGTGTAACTCGCCTGCTTCGCCATCTCGATAGCGTCAAGGGTCTCGGTCAATGTGCCGATCTGGTTCACCTTGATGAGGATCGAGTTCGCAATGCCCTCGTTGATCCCCTTCTTCAGCCATTCGGTATTGGTCACGAACAAGTCGTCGCCCATTATCTGAATCTTTTTACCGAGCTTGTCGGTCAGCATCTTCCAGCCTTCCCAGTCGTTCTCAGCGCATCCGTCTTCGAGAGAAACAATCGGGTACTTGGAAACCATTTCCGTCCAGTAATCGACCATCTGCGAGGATGTCATGATGTCGCCGGTTGACTTCCAGAACTTGTAGCCCTTCTTACCGTCTTCGGCTGCATGGTTCCAAAGCTCGGAGGTGGCGGGGTCGCAGGCGATAGCGATATCGTCGCCGGGTTTGTATCCGGCCTTCTCGATCGCTTCGACAAGACATTTTAACGCCTCTTCGTTGGACTGGAGATCGGGCGCGAAACCGCCTTCGTCACCGACGGAGGTGTTATATTTCTTATCTTTCAGGACTTTCTTGAGTGTATGGAACGTTTCGGAGAGATAACGAATCGCCTCGGCGAAACACGGAGCGCCGATAGGCATGATCATGAATTCCTGGAAATCGACCTTGTTGTCCGAATGAGCGCCGCCGTTGATGACATTCGCCATCGGGACAGGCAGAACCTTCGCGTTCGTCCCGCCGATATAACGGTACAGCGGAAGGCCGAGGAAGTTCGCCGCGGCGTGCGCGGTCGCGAGAGAAACGCCGAGGATGGCGTTCGCGCCGAGCTTGCTCTTGGTCGGGGTGCCGTCGAGTTCGATCATCGTCCGGTCAACTTCTACCTGGTCGAGCGCGTCGAGGCCGACAATCGCTTCCGCAATCGTCTCGTTGACATTCATCACGGCCTTGGAAACACCCTTGCCGAGGTAACGCTTCTTGTCGCCGTCACGGAGCTCGACCGCTTCGCGTTCGCCGGTAGATGCGCCGCTGGGTACAGCCGCGCGGCCGTAACTTCCGTCTTCGAGTATGACATCGACCTCGATAGTCGGATTACCGCGCGAGTCGATTATTTCCCTTGCTACTACTACGTCAATTTCAGGGGACATATATTCCTCCATAAATCATTATTTTCAGGACTTATAGGTTATTTAAAAAGGCCGAAAATGTCAAGGTTACCCCAGTGAAATATCCCCGTTTGTAAAAACTTGCGAGAAAATCCGGCAGGTATTATTATTTTTCAGGGGCTATTCACGTGAAACACTTTTTCGAGATATTCTTGCAAAAATACGCCGGCGAGAAACTGGAAGTACGCAAAAAAACCAGAATTTTATTAATCACAAACCTCGTGCTCGCGGTTTTCGCGGTTCTTCTCGGCTTGACAATGTTCCTCACGGGCGCAATCGTCGTGGGTGTGCTTCTGGTTGTATTTTTCATTATTTGTTCGGTGACAATACTCCTCATCCGGTTCGGGAAATACCAATTTGCGGTAAACCTGTTTCTTTCGGTGCTTTTCCTCATCATGTTCTGCGCCATCAAGTTCGACCAGTATGTCGGTTCATATGAAACTTACGTGTTCGGGACACTGGGGCTCTTCCTGCTCGCTACTACGATCCTTGTCGGGTATCACCGTTTCCAGACTATAACGGTCACTGTCCTGAACTGCCTTGCGGTGCTCGCGCTCTATTTCCTCGACAGCTACCCCAAACAGAACTTCGTGATCGAAGTGATCGATATACAGTCTATCGCCACCTCGCTTGTCATGGTCATCACAGGCGGAATCTTCGGTACGCTCAGCCTCTCGCTCCAGAAAGAACTGGTGCGGGAAGCCGAGTCGCGGGCGATGTCGAATAAGCGGAAGTTCGAAAGTCTCGACCGCGTCCTCAAAGAAGCCCAATCGAAGACATTGACCAGCAGCGAGGATATGTCCGCAAGCTCGGAGCAGGCGATCGGGATGATCCGCGAGATGTCGAAAAACATGGAAAACGTCACCTCGGGGATCGAGAAGCTCTACTCCGCGATCTGCGTCTCGTCGGAAGCGAATACCAACGTAGTCGAGGCGTCCAAGATAGTCCGCGATAAGGTTACCGATTATTCCAATCTCGTCGGGAGTGTCAGCGCCTCAATCGAAGAGATCGTGACATCGATCCGGAGTCTCGCCGAGACAGCGAGGATCAAACGTTCCTCGATGGACAACCTGATCCAGAGCGTCGACTCGGGCGAGAAGCAGGTAGACACCGGAATCGAGTCGATCAAGGGGATATCCAACTCCACGGCCGGGATGCTCAGTATCGCCGATATGATCACCGATGTCGCCACCCGCACGAACCTGCTCGCGCTCAACGCCTCTATCGAGGCGTCCCACGCCGGTGAATCCGGGAAGGGTTTCGCGGTCGTCGCGGGTGAAATCCGCAAGCTCGCCGAGGAAACGACCCGTAATTCGAAAAGCATCACCGAACGCCTCAAACGTAATATAGAAGAGATCAAGAAAACTGTGGAGATATCGTTCGGAACGGGAGAATCCTTCCAGAAGATCAACGAAGAAATCCGCGGCGTGATCGTCCTGATCGAGGAAGTCATTGTCGGGGTGGAACAGATGTCTGTCAACGCCGGGGATATCCTCAACGCGATCACGAATATCATGTCGTCGTCGTCGGTAGTCGAGCAGGCGATCCGGGACTCGGGCGATATGCTGGATAAAAGTAATTCCGGTATCGACGATGTGATGAGCCTCTCGAACGAGATTGTCGCATTGATCGATGCGATCGGTATAGCGTTCGTGGAAATGATGACCCGCGCCGAGAAGTCGAACAGCTTCGTCCACGACAACATGGAGCAGCTCAATCAGCTCTATCACGACATCCGCGCTATCGGCGAGGCCGAGAACGGCAACGGGCATTAAGAAGCCGTTATTATTCATAATCTGTCATTGTTTCCAAACACACATGGCCATCCCTGATATCGGCAATTGTCATGATGCTTTTTCTAATGACTAACCGGTTGACTAAGACCGTTTTTTAGTCTATACTTAACTGTATTAAAAACTGGCGGAGGGAAACAATGACGTACAATATTCATGAAGCGAAAACCCATCTATCGCGGTTATTGGAAATGGCGCGGTGCGGCGAAAAGGTAATCATCGCGAAGTCGGGTCATCCGGTCGCGGAACTTATCCCGATAAAAGATAAAATCTCTAAGCGTGTAATAGGTTCGGCAAAAGGGCAGGTTGAAATCAAACCTGACTTCGACGATATCCCCGGCGAGATCGTCGACGGATTTTATAAATGAGATACCTGATCGATACCCACGCCTTCCTCTGGTGCACTATCAATGACGAGAGGCTGTCCCGGAAAATCATAGAAATTGTCGAAAACATCGATAACGAGATTTTTTTCTCGGCCGTGTCGGGGTGGGAAATAGCGATAAAATACCAGCTCGGTAAACTGGTACTGTCGGCGGCGCCGGAAATATTTATCACGGAACAGATAGAGAATAATCAGTATACCGTTCTCCCGATTACACTCCTGCACGCACTGACAACCCGGGAACTGCCGCTCATTCACAAGGACCCGTTCGATCGGATGCTGGTGGCGCAGTCGAAGATAGAAAACCTTCCGATACTTTCGAACGATTCCAAACTTTCGGAATATGATGTGGACATCATCTGGTAACAAACAGTATAAATGTTTATTGAGCTTCTATCCCCTCGGAAGCGGGCATTAAAAAACCGCCCCTCTTACGAAGAGCGGCCCCTTCATTCGCCTACTCTTATACGAACATGTCCACTGCTTTTCCGGTGTTCTCGTCGGTCATCGCGCCTACCTTCATTTCAGCGGATACCTTCACAAACTTCGAGCTCATGTCCTGAATAGCAGTGATAATCTTCTGTGACAGCTCATCCATGCTCTGTACAGAATTCGCGATCATCTGCGCCGGGTTACCCGGGCTTCCGATGTTCCCTACCATGTATTTACCCTCCTTGGTATTTTCGGCGTCTTATTTATCGGTATTACATATCTGAATACTTTAACCCGGATGACAGTTTTTTCTCATAATTTTAACTCGCCTGCGTCATCCATCCACTTAAAGTCATTTTCTTTCACTTTTACAGTCACAGCCGCTTTAATACTGTATTTTATGGGGTTACCGAGATACGCCACGGGTATTACAAACTCCGCGTCGCGTTTCGCGTAAAACATGGCACCGTCCATCTTCGGAATTGCCGGCCATTGCCCGCCTTTACCGTCACTTTTGGTGATCCAGAGTGCTTGACTGAGATCCGGCCCGGCCATCGAATCCCAGCCCGAACCGATCCAGTATTCCCGCTTCTCGTCCGCGGTGATTGTGAGGCCGTAATGGGTGCAATACTTTCCGGTGTTGTCGCCGTGGAACTTCACCCCGACATACAGCATCCCGCCGGACACCGCCGCGGTTACCGACGCGATATCGAATCCGGCGTTTTCCAGAAGCGTATCACCCTTCGGATCGTCGAGCGTAACGCTTCCGGGAAGCGCGGCGATATCCCCGGCGAAACCGTCCAGCGCGGTCTTTTCCTTCATCGACGGGCTCTTCGCTGAAAGCGGGTCATGACCGTGCCAGTACTCCCAGTTGTCGGATAACAGGTCGCCGTCGGTGTCCCACTTATTTCCGTCCGTCCCTATTTCCTTCTCAAGACCGTCCGAGAGGCTGTCGTTATCGCTATCTTCCGCAAGCTGGATATAAATCCTGTCGGCTTCGTCCGCCCCTTGTACCTCTTTTCCCTTGGGACCCGACGACATCAGGAACTTTACCGAGAGCCAGACCGGGTAATGGAGATACGCCAACGGCAGAACGGCTTCGATGCCATCGCTGAACACGATCCTTTCGCTCAGCATGGAGGTAAGATTGCTCCACATTCCCGGAGCGTACTGAACCGAAATATTTCCGAAAAAAGAATCGTACGATCCCCATACCTTCTCGTATCCACCGCCGAACCAGATGCCGGACGGTATCCTGCCGGGCGCGTCAATCCAGAACTCGATATTCTGGATACGGTTCTTCGCGGGATCGCCGTAGAACTCCGCCCCGAGATAAACCAGATCGTTCTGAGGATAAATATAAAATGCGGAAATATCGAAAACGTTCTCTTTCACTTTCGAGTCGCCCTTGAGGTCTTTCACTTCCGTTACGCCCTTGAGGTCTTTCCAGTCGCCGAGAAATCCGTCCAGCGCTATCGTGCCGGAAGCATTGGGTTTCTCCGGGCTTTGTCCGTTGTGGAGCTCCCAGAGATCGGAGTACAGATCGCCGTCGGAATCCCATGAAGCGGAATTCACGCCGAGCTCTTTTTCCACAATATCGTACAGACCATCGCCGTCGGAATCGGTCAGTTTATCCGGGATTTTATCGAATAATACCTCTTTTGTCAACGTGATATTCGTCGAGTAAAGAAATTCCATTTTCGAGGCGGACATCCCGGTTTTCAGGAAATTGATCATTGTGCGGAGGACTGTAATCTCGCCGGGATAATTATAGCTGGCTGAAACATCTAACGATCCTTCTTTGACATTCTGGTAGTAGCCGTTATAGAGCCACGGGTGCGGGAAGGGTTTATTGAAATGGAGGACTACCTTGCTGTTATTCATATCTTTCCCGCCCGGGCCTATCGGATTGGGCACCTGGTAAAAGCACCAGCGGTTGAGGTTGGGATCGAAGTGCCCCGGAAAATTATGTGTATAGACCGCGTTCCCCGAAAGGTCGATCATCTGAAACGACACAGGGGCGATCCCCGCCATCTTATAAAACGCCATCTGCGCCACGGTGGTATCGCCGCAGTCGCCGATAAAGCATCCTTCTTTAATCAGGTGCGTATATTGATAGTTTATCCAGCCGAAATCGTCCCATCGATGGAGACGGCCGAAGTATTCCTGGAAATATTTTCCTTCGCCTTTCAATTTTTTCGCCTTGGCAAGCATTTCCTCGGCGTACCATCCCCATTTACTGAACTGCTCGAGGTTTTCCATACTGCTGAGATAGAGCCGGTGATTGTGCACCCAATCTTCCAGCGCGCCCCCGGCAACCGAAATATCAGTCTTGCCGAGACCGTTCTTGACGACAAGAGCGTGGATCGCCTCGAGCACGTCTATCCTATCGGCAAATTCGGTATAGATTTCCTTCGTGATCGCCTTCACCTTGAAGATATTCATCGCATCCGCCATATAATAGTAGGAATAGCGGTGCCGTTCCGCCCAGAATATCTTCGGGATCACCGGAATCGAGGATAAAAGATAAGGACAGCCCCAGCTTTCCTGCCATGTGACAATCTTCCGGTACAGCGCGTAATGCTTCACCATATCGGCGAGGATCATCTTCCGAACTTCCTTGTCGCACACCGAATAGAGGTCGGCGTTAGCGAGCGCAAGCGCAATCGGGATACTGTCCCCGGCAGGTGCGACGCCCTTGTCCATCAGCGCGAGCAGGAGCGTTAACGGGAGATTCTCCATTGAGCGGGCGACCGGGATGAGGTCCAGCGATTCGACATACTTGAAATCCTTGTCCGCAGTCTGCACCCCTATATTGAACTTTTCCGCCAGTCCTTCGATGTCGATCCCGTAATCCGAGAGTCTGATCGCATACTCGTATACGTTTCCGCATTCGGCATCCGACTCGAATGACAAGTTGTACACTTTCTTGATAAAGTCGTTCATCCACGCAGTCTTCGCGCCGCTCTTGTCCCATCCGGCGATAAACTGGTAGTCGTAGTATCCGTCGGCGTCGCTGTCGAGGTAGACCACGAAGCGGTTCGGGTACGAGGGCGGCTTCACGGTCTCGATCACGCCATAGAGGACGCCGTCATGCACGACCGCGCCCGCACGGACAATATCCAGCGTGGAGTTCTTGCCGGGATTGTCCCCCTTCTCGTCAAACTTATCCCATCCCGCCCCTATCCACTCCGAGCCGTCGCCGTCGATCACGATTCCTTCCGCCGACGGGGAACTCTTTGCCTGATAGAATGCGGATTGCAGGATCATCTCCATCCCCATCCGAATATCGGCTCCCGTGTCCTTCAGGTACCCAGCGAGCTTGTTCACGGCGTTATCGTAATCCGTCCCGAGTATGCTATTCGCCGCGCTCTCCATCACCTGCGCGGAGATCGACGGGTACTGCGCATCGAGCATTTTCAAACGTTTCTGTGTCTCGGGCGAAAGCTCAGACGCATCCGCCCCATTCCAAAGGATAACCGTCAGTACTACAACGGTAAAAATCGCTTTTTTCATTCAACCCTCCTGATACATCGATATAATCTATACCCATTGATATATTTTCGCAAGAATTTCTTGATTATCCCTCCCTGGCCGGATATACTGTATGTAAACTATATCCTGATTAAGGTTGACATTATGGGTATATTGCATCCGGCTATAGAAAAGGCATACGGTGTTCTCGACGGGGCACCGGTCGATAAGGAGCTGGCGGGCGAACTGATGCGGCTCGAAGGCGCGCCGATTATCGATCTGGCCTCGCTCGCGCACAAAGTCCGCCTGAAGTTCTCGCCATCGCGGCATATCTGCACCATCATGAACGCTAAGTCCGGCCGGTGCAGTCAGGACTGCGGTTACTGTTCCCAGTCGTCCTTTTCCGAGACCCAAGCCCCGGTTTTCCCGTTGGTCTCGGAGGACGAGATTTTCCGCGCGGCGGAGAATGCCTATGAAAACGATATCGCCTGCTTCTGCATCGTCACTTCCGGGCTCGGCTACACCGAGGTCACCCCGGAATTCGAGAAAATCCTTTCCGCAATCGACCGCGTGAAATTCCGTTACCCCGCGCGGAACCTCGGCGCGTCGCTCGGCGTCCTCTCTCCTGAAACCGCGCGTCTGCTCGCCCTTCACGGCGTCGCGTTCTACAATCACAATCTCCAGGTCAATCCGTCGAGGTACCGCGAGCTGGTCGCGTCCACCCACTCCATCGGCGACCGGATCGCTACAGTCCGTTACGCGAACGACGCCGGGATCACGGCATGCGCGGGCGGGATTATCGGGCTGGGCGAGACGGCGGACGACAGAATAGAGCTGGCGTTCGCGCTCCGGGAGCTGAAAGCGAAGATCATACCGCTTAACGTGCTCGTCCCGGTCAAGGGAACCCCGCTCGAACACACACCGCCTCCCGCCGCGGCCGACACGTTGAAAGCGTTCGCGCTGATGCGTCTTGTCAATCCTCGCGCTGTGATCAAATTCGCCGCCGGGCGTGAAACCGTGATGAAGGACTTCCAGGGGTTATTGATGCTCGCGGGCGCGAACGGATTCCTGACAGGCGGGTATCTTACGACGAGGGGGCGCGACGCAGAGGACGACGAGAATTTCCTGAGAGAATTGACGGTGTTCGGAAATTTGTAACTCTAAAATTCTATTCGATAAGATTTGACCGGAGTTTTTTTATCTTTTAGAATATTTCCAGCCGAGAAGTACCGATTTTATATTACAATCTTGAAGAGGGTAAGAGTGAGCGGAAAAAAACAGGAAGTCGAAATCCCGCGGATTGAAGAATTTATTAAAAATCTGTCCGAGAAAGAATTGATATATCTTAACCGTTTGGTGATAGAGCGTCTTAAACTCATTTCTCAGGAAAAAAGCACTACTCAAATGATGCGTTTCAATATAGGGGAGCGCGTTTCTTTTACTGCCCCGGACGGTCGGCGAAAGCAGGGTGTTATCGTCCGTCTGAATAAAAAAACGGTTTCCCTCAGAACCGACGATGATGAGAATTGGAATGTCGCACCGGGACTTCTGAGAAATTTAAACGATACACCTCGGCGATAAAAAGCCGCCGTCAAATCAGCACTGCGAGGGATTAATAATTAGATTGCCTTTGTTGTCGAACTCGATATTCCCGAAGTCGGCGGGAGCAGGCATTATTTTTCCGTTGTAGTTAATAAATGAGCCGCTTTCCGTGCGATAAGAATACGCGAATTTTAAACCGTCAGGCGAAAATATCGGCCGCCATACCCATTCGTACCCGCCATAGATTTTACCGTTTAGGACAAGATAGTTTTTCCCATTCTCATAGAAAAGAAATCCATTGTATTTCCCGCTGGGTGAAAAAAACAAGTTATGGGCGCCTGTAAAACCTCCGTAGGTTTTATTTTTCAGATACACGTAATATTTTCCCCCTTCAAGGCCGTATTTTGCGCTATAAATACCGCCGATGTTGTATATCATACCAAAAATTTTTCCGTTTGGAGAAAAAACAGGGGACTGGATATGCGCGCATGGACCTATAATTTTTCCGTTAATACAAATATATTCCGGCTTGATTTCCTTCTTTTCATCCCACTTGTAATTGCTATAGAAAAACCAGAAGTCGTCGGAACTTTCAGCGAAAAAAGGCTGCGAACAGAATGCATACCCGCCATAAAGTTTTCCGCCTATATGAATAAAATATTGATTATTTAGCTTGAAAGTGAATCCGGGAGTATCTGATTGAGGCGAATACTTCAAGCCGTAAACTTTTTCATAAGGACCAAGGATTTGATAATCGATAAATACAAACCATTTCCCGCCGTGACAATTCTTATTTATTAAATAACCGCCGATATTATAAGTATAGTAAAATTTATTGCCTGACGGAGATATTCCGAAATCGGAAAGATAGGTATACGGTCCGAAATTAACTCCATTTACCTTCACGAAATATTTTTGTCCGTACTTTACATTTCCCCATCTATAAGCATTATGCGCATCCAAATACCAAAAAACATAAAACGATCCGTTCCATAAGAAAATTGGACCGCCGATTTGTTTATATCCGCCGAATTTAGTCTCACCTATTCTTATATAAGATAATTCATTGATTTTAAATATCTTATAGTTTGGGTTATAGAACAGAGCATAAGACGGCAAGCAGAATAAAAAAAGTATAAACATAACCGGTATAATTTTCGTTTTAAAGACTATCGTATTCATCCCGTACTCCGTCGATACGATAAATTATACCATTTCAGTAATTTTCGCAAAATCCACATATTTTCAGGGAAAAATAACGGGGCTCCCGCCACCTTTGATTTCATTTCGCCTTGATCTTGAAAATGTTCGTCTTGATCCATGGCCAGTTAAGCACGATATGAATGACGATGAGCCCGATAAGCACAAGCCCATTAATTTCATGCGCCTCATATATCCATGCCGGCGCTTCCAATACCGCCCAGCTTTGGAGTTTAATAATCGTGATCGTAAACATTTGGAACAATGCCGCGGCGAAAAGGATGGGGTTGAGTATCTTCAGGAACTTCGATTTCATAGCTACTCCTTGATCTTTATCACGACCTTTTTCATCTGGTTATGCTTCGTCGTGAAATTATCATCGGGGCCTGCCGCGAGGATGACATTATACTCGCCGGGCGCGAACCCGTTATCCTTCGCGTCTTTCTGGGTAATGTCGATCTTGACCGCGATCTGCGTGAAGCCGTCCTTCTCTACGCCGGAGTACTCGATAATACTGTTTTTTCCGCCGAGGGTATCGTCGGCTTTATGCTTGACCACGTCCGCGCCGAAATGATCGGCGACATACGCCTTTCCGTCCTTGACATAACCGATATAGATATCGCCGTTCTTCATCTTCTGCTGGGCGCCTATCATGAACGCAACCCATCCTGCGGTCTTGCCTTTAATGATGAGAGTAACATAACTTTTAGTCTTTACCCACTTCAGCGTGAAGTTTCCGTTAGTGACTGAATTAGTGACAACCGCCTCGGCGGTAACCTTAGCCGACTTCGGTTTAGCCTCTTCGATCACGGGTTCCATCGAGGACGCGGGGGGATTTGCGGCATAAAGAGCTGTAACCATTCCGGCGGCAGATAATAACAATAAATATTTTTTCATATTGACCTCCTGTAAATATCTTACCGCAGGTCTAAAAAAAAGGCAAACCCATTGAAAAACTTTTTCATAGCGGAAATCTTGTTTCTACGCTGAAACAAGAATAAATCCTTCGATTCCTCCATTCCAAACACAAAAAATATTGAAAGTTTTACTTTTTGCATTAATATATAAGCCGTGAAACTGTGGAAAGCGAGGAGGCTTTTTATGATTCATACCGTGTCTAAGGATATTCTCAATCGAGTCATGCATTTCGACTACCACGACCCTTTTCACATTTTAGGAATGCACCCGATGGATGTCGAGGGGAAAAACGTAGTCGCAGTCCGCACTATCAATCCCGCCGCGAAAAAAATCTCTGTGATCGATGTTGAAAATAAAAAAGAGTTCGAGATGGAGAGGATACATGACGACGGTTTCTACGAGGTCGTGATCGAAGGGCGAAAGAACGTCTTCGACTACGAATACAAGGTCGAGTACCACAATGGCGATACCCAAAAATACCGCGATCCCTACTGCTTCCTCCCCGTAATGGGCGAGCAGGATATGTACTACTTCAGCACCGGCACCCACCAGAACGTGTTCGAGAAACTGGGCGCACATGTGATGACGGTCAACAAGGTCAAGGGCGTACATTTTGCCGTATGGGCGCCGAACGCCAAAGCCGTATCCGTGATCGGCGGGTTTAACGCGTGGGACGGACGCCGTCACCAGATGAGAACCCTCGGCGGATGCGGGGTGTGGGAAATCTTCGTCCCGGGACTGAACGATGGCGAAGTCTACAAGTTCGCTGTCAAGTCCCAGAACAACCAGATACTCGAGAAGGCCGATCCCTACGCCTTCTATTCCGAGCTTCGTCCCCGCACAGGTTCCATAGTCTACGATATCAATAAGTACAAATGGCACGATAAAGAATTTATGGAAAAACGCGCCAAGCGTCATAACCTCTCCTCGCCGATGTCGGCTTACGAAGTCCATCTCGGCTCATGGAAACGGAGCGCCGATAACGAGTACCTTTCCTACAAAGACCTCGCGCGCGACCTCGCCGAATACTGTAACTACATGGGCTACACTCATATCGAACTTATGCCCGTCGCGGAACACCCGTTCGACGGCTCGTGGGGTTACCAGGTGACGGGCTATTTCGCGCCGACCAGCCGTTTCGGTACTCCCGAGGACTTCATGAACTTCGTCGACTATATGCACCAGCACGATATAGGGGTTATCGTAGACTGGGTTCCCGGGCACTTCCCCAAGGACGCGCACGGCCTCTCCTACTTCGACGGCACCTCGCTCTACGAGCACGCCGACCCCCGTCAGGGCGAGCATATGGACTGGGGCACCAAGATATTCAATTACGGGCGCAACGAAGTCCGCTGTTTCCTGATGTCGAACGCCGTGTTCTGGTGCGAGAAGTACCATATCGACGGTTTGCGCGTGGACGCCGTGGCGTCGATGCTCTACCTCGACTACAGCCGCAAAGAGGGCGAATGGGTCCCGAATATCCACGGCGGCCGTGAAAACCTCGAAGCGATCTCATTCATGAAGCAGATGAACGAAGTGGTGTACTCGCGTTTCCCGGGCGTCACGACTATCGCGGAAGAATCGACTGCGTTCGGCGGTGTTTCCCGCCCCACCTATGTCGGCGGCCTCGGCTTCGAGTTCAAATGGAATATGGGCTGGATGAACGACACCCTGCGTTACTTCTCGAAGGAGCCTGTGCATAGAAGATACCACCAGGGCGAACTCACCTTCTCGCTCATCTACGCGTTCAGCGAAAACTTCGTCCTCGTCCTTTCGCATGACGAAGTCGTCCATGGCAAAAACTCGATCATCAATAAAATGCCCGGCGACACCTGGCAGAAATTCGCCAATCTCCGCCTCCTCTATCTCTATATGTGGACTCACCCCGGTAAGAAGCTCCTTTTCCAGGGGCAGGACTTCGGGCAGTGGGACGAATGGAAGGCTGAATTCAGTATCGACTGGCATCTCGCCCAGTACGACCCGCACAAGAAGCTGATGGAGTTAGTACGCGACCTGAACCATATCTACCGTTCGGAACCCGCGCTTTACGAGGTGGACTTCGAACCGTCCGGCTTCGAATGGATAGACTTCTACGATTCCGATAACAGCGTCCTTTCGTTTATCCGCCGCGCCCGTAACGGGGACTTCGTGGTGGTGGCGCTCAACTTCACGCCGGTAGCCAGACAGAATTACCGGATCGGGGTCATCTATCCCGGGTTCTATAAGGAAGTCATCAATTCCGACGCCTACCAATACTGGGGCGGAAATATCGGGAACGAGGGCGGACGTTGGGCCGATCCCGTTTCATGGCAGGGCAAGCCGCATTCCATTAACGCGACCTTGCCTCCTCTCGGCGGCGTGATTTTCAAACTGCAGAAAGCATAAAATATTTGGGGGACACCTATGGCTGAAGATAAAAAAAAGACGGTTCAGAAGGATGATGCGATTAAGCCCGCTAAGAAGAAAATAAACAAGATTCTCATCATGCTTATTCTCTGCGCGGCGGTGCTGGGGATAGTGCTCGGCGGGTACTATATGGATCCCGAAGGGAAATCCAAGTTCCCGCTGAACTCGATGTTCCATACGATCGAGCAGACATCCATCACGTGGCGTTTCAATACTAAGGCTCTCACCGGGTTCCATTCGGCTGAAGGGGCTAAGGTGGTAAAGACCTCCGAGAAGGAAGGCGTCTATCAGAAGATCGTGATCGCCGGGATCACCGGGGAAACCCTCGCCCAGCTCGGCGAATGGCCGTTCGACAGGAAATACCACGCCCAACTGCTGGAAAACCTGAACTCGCAGACAAACGAGAAAAACCCTGTCAATAAACGCTTCGTTTTCTTCGACATCCTGTTCGGTGTGAAGGGCAACCCTGAAAGCGACCAGGCGCTGATCGAGGCCGTACAGAACTATAACGGCCCAATCGGCGAGGACTTCATCCTCGACAACAGCACGGTTCAGAAGATCGAGGCGGTCGACGAACAGGCCGCGATGGAGCACGAGTACAACAAACTCCTGACCGAAAGCCTCGACTACAATTCCAACATCGTACAGGGTATCAAGAAGTTCGAGCTCGACCCGGAGAAAAATATCCACCTGTCTTACGACGACCTCTCGAAGATACCTACTTACGATAAGGCCTATCTCATCATCCCGGAAATTGTCGATAATCTGACATTCTGCGGCCCCGCGAATATAGACACCCAGTTCGGATTGTCCCGTAAGTACCCCCTCGTGATCCGCGCCCTCTATTATCTCCTGACCTATGAGACCGACCAGGACGGACAGATGACGGCGGTGATCGAGAAGAAATATGTCTATTACCCCAGCATCCTGCTCTCGATGGCGATTCAGCTCATGGACGCCGAGATCGGCGATATCCAGGTAGAAAAAGGAAAGATCACGATCAAGGACGCGACTTATAACGGCGAGAAGATGGATTTCACCATCCCTGTCGACGACAGCTTCCGACTCGCAATCAACTATAAAGCGACCGAGAACGACGAGTATATCAAGGTCTTGCCGTTCCACGATGTAATGAACGGCGGTGTATCGGCGAACTCGATTATCCTCGTGGGTATGTTCGCGAAGGGCGCGAAGGCCGTACAGGACGTCAAGATGTCGCCTCTGGGCAACATGTTCGGGATCCTGCATATCGCCTACGCCCTCGGCACAATCATGAACCGCGACTATATCATCTCCGTCCCGCATTGGGTGAACATTCTCTACACCGCGATCCTTTCGGTGATCGTCGCGATGCTCATTTCACGCGGAACACGTTTCACCGTCCTCGCCGGTCTGGTTTCCATCGTAGTCCCGCTCGGTGTAGGTTTCACGCTCTTTATGTTCAATATCGAAATCCTGACCCTTGTCCCGCTCGTCTCTACGGTAATGACATTGATCGCGGGTGAAATCTTCCTCCTGCTCACCGAAGAGAAGGAAAAACGCTTCATCAAGAGCACATTCTCGAGCTATGTCAACCCCGCTGTCGTGGATATCCTGATCCAGCATCCGGAGAAAATGAAACTGGGCGGCGACTCGAAGGAACTGACGATTATGTTCTCGGATATCCGCGGGTTTACCTCCATCTCGGAAGGTATGACACCGGAATACCTGATCAACTTCCTGAACGATTACCTTTCCGAGCAGACCGATATCGTGATGGAAACCGGCGGAACTTTGGATAAGTATATCGGCGACGCCGTGATGGCGTTCTGGGGCGCTCCGATCGATATGCCCGACCACGCCCTCAAGGGCTGTCAGGCCGCCATTAAGATGATGGAAGCGCTGCATGATTTTAACGTTTCCCGTCAGGCTAAGGGCGATAAGCCGATCGATATCGGAATCGGCCTCAATACCGCCGTTGTGAATGTGGGTAACGTCGGCTCGAACCAGCGCAAGAACTACACGGTAATCGGCGACGGTGTCAACCTCGCGTCGCGTCTCGAAGCGACGAACAAGGTCTATCACACGAATATTATCATCACCGAGGAGACCTACGAGAAGATTAAAGACTACGCTCTCGTCCGCGAGCTCGATTATATCGCGGTGAAGGGTAAGAAAGAGCCGGTAAAAATCTTCGAACTGATCGATATCAAGAAACGGGATTAATTCCCGGGATAGAATACTATGTAAAATTGATTTATCGCCGCGAGTCTGAATACCGGGCTCGCGGTGATAATGTGAATAGGGCCCCCGACGACTCGCATGCCGTAAGGATACACCCAGTTTAAGGGAAAATTCCCTTTAATTGACTAAAACGGCGCATTGGGATAAAATATTCCTTCGTGTTTCGATGAAAGTATGAAGAGGAAACGATGCCGCAAGCACCATCAGTCCCGATAAACGAGGTTCTTGACGAGGCGCAGAATAATCTGTACTCTCAGGATTCGATCGGAATCATGTTCAACAACCTTGGGCTTATCAAGTTTAAAAATATGCTGTCCATGCCTAACGACGGCGGGATTCCTCTCTATACTATCATGATGAAGCCGGACAATATCGGGCTCATCCTCGACAAAGTACCCAAGCTTTTCCCCTACACGAAGGGCGTCACGCTGAAACTGACCGCGCCGCAGAAGCGCAGGAAACTGATCACCTACCTGAACGATTCCATCCTCGACTTTGTCGACCGTATGGAACTCGAGACCTCTATAAATATTATCCATGAGCTGACCGCGAACGGTGAAAAAGCGAATCTGGAGAATATCATCATGCGGCAGAAGCTCGCGACCGACCCGAAAAATGTTCCGCCGTTGATCCGCAACGAGCGCGATATGCTCCTGAAGCTCTGCAACGACCACAAGAAATGGGTGAAAATCTCATGGAAATTTACGCATAAAATTTTCAAGATCGAAGTGAAAAATAATACTCCCATCGACAGTATGGGGCTCTCGAATATCAAGCAGAAAGTCTCGACTAAACTCAATACAATCGCCGACGGATTTATGGGGGAGATCGACGATAAGATCGGAGCGGGCCTCGGCCTGTTCTTCGTAAACTTCTTCAAGGATGAAATGAAGGAGAAGTACGACTTCGAAACCATCTTCCGCGTCTACGAAAGCGATTTCGACGAGACCATCGCGAGCCTCACTGTCATGTTCGAGAAGAATTAACGGGGCGGCCAGTGAAAATCACATTTCCTCTTTCAGTACTGATCCTTTCCGCGCTTATCTCATGCGGGCCGTCATTAATCAAGCAAACCGAGGACGCGAAAACCGCCGTGCAGGCGAGTATAGTGAGTTCCTACACCCGCGACCTGAAGGTGGAAATGCACTTCTTCACCAACCTGTCCGCATCGAAGGAAATCTCGTATCTCGGGAAGGCCATTCCCGAAATGCTTTTCGCCTACATGAAACCGGTCGAGGGCGAAAAAGCGTTCTTGCCGTTCACAGGCACCACCCTGACTGTCTCTCCCGAAGTCGAGAAGTCGATCCTCGCCAACATCCAGTTCTTCTCGAACTATGTCACGAATGTCGCTTCCGTCCTCACCCAGAAAACGTTCCGCCTGCTGACAAATACGAACTTTTTCGCGTCCGCGACGAACTTCCCGCAATTCCTTGTCACAAACGACGTCTATAGAAGCATCATCCTGACCAACTTCAGCCTGAAGGTACAATGGATGAACACGAACGTTATCACCAATCTCGTCATCAATATCACGACCAACTACACCGGCACGAACTTCGTGAACACCAACCTGAACCGCGTCTTCAAGTCGGGTTTATTCAGTTTGATCACGAACGAGTTCCCGGCGCTGAAGGACAGCTTCTCGCTCGTCCCGGTGACGCTTGTGAAGAAATTCGTCATCGTCACGAATAAAGCGCCGTCCATTCCGACTAATGTCGTAAAAGCCGCGGCCGCCGTGACAAACCAAGCGCCGAAGTCCGACCCCAAGGACAAACCGAAGGATGTGAAAGATCCGAAGACTCCCCCGAAGACCGAAAAGGCCGATCCCAAAAAGGATAAAGACAAAAAGACTCAGCCCGCAGCCGAACCGAAGAAGGATACGGCGCCAGCGACCAATACGGTGAAGCCCGCGATGGAACTGAAAAAGAACACGATGTATATCACGGGGTCGTACAAGATACAGTCGCAGGGGAAGGGGCCGACTGTGATCGAGCTCAAAATGAAGCTGATTAAGGTGACCGGCGTGACCAACGAAGAAATTCATACGTTAGTCTGCCGCGAGGACGAGCTTTCCGATAAGATCATCGATTTCCTCAAGCCGATCCGCCAGATGATCATGAACCGCCCGACGGGCGATGTCATTCTCTCCACCTCGCCCGAACTCGCGAATGTCTATCTCGACGGGTCGTATATCGGGAAATCGCCCCTTTACTACCCGAGCGTTCCCGGCGGAACGCATCAGTTCGCGTTTATCAAAGACGGCTATAATATGAAGAATATTCAGGCCGTGATCATGACCAATATCACGAACCTTATCAAGACGCCGATCAGCAAGCTCGCCGAGGGCGGAATGGTGTTCATCGGCTCGGTTCCGACAAATTGCATGGTGTTTATCGACTCGCTCTATGTGGGGAATACGCCCGTGCAGGTCTCGAACCTCGCGCTCGGTGTGGAGCACCGTGTGAAAGTGCAGACGATCACCTCGAACGGCCTCGTACCGTTCTATACGGTATTTACATTGAAACACCCCGAAGAGGAGATCACGATTACGGCATGGATGAAGGACTATGAGGAAGTGTCGCCGAAATCCGCCCAGAAAGCCGCGTGGTTCGCGGCGTACGCGGGATGGGGTGTTACCTTAGGCATAGTCGGCGCAAGCATCTATACCCATTACCAGTCCGAATACTACAAGGACCTCTATTACGCGAATAATGTCACTACCTACCTGGATATCGCGAACGAATACGAATCGGTGAACAAAACGACCTACACATTGATCATCATCTCGGGCATTATCTCCGCGGGTTTGACGGGTAACGCGTTATACCAGGAGCATGTGTACCTCGGGTTCGACAAGCTGTCGCCCGACGAAGTCAACGCGATTATCTCCATCCAGTACTGATTATGGTCACTTATAATTTCTGAATTATTGGAAGTGACCATTAGACTATATACCTTCAGTTTGTCCTGATTGATTCAACAAACCAAAGTCCTTGGTACTGTCCTACTCCACACGCGGGGTGCCGATCGAGTCGGCATTGAGGAATTCCTTGATCAGCGTATCCATTTCCTCATGCTTATAGTAGTTCGCCCGTTCGAGCGCGATCTCCTGATTAGCCTCGCGAAGCTTCCGCAGAAGGCTGTAGATGATCAGGGTGAGGATTTTTACTCCCGCCGACGGGTAATATTTGATATAGTGAACAAATTTTGTCCTGCTGATCCGGAGAACTTCGAGCCGTTCCTTCGCGATGATATTCGCCGTCCGTTTAACATCCATGAAGATGGCCGCCTCGCCGAATACATCGCCCTTACCGATAGGGCTGATATAAACGAATTCGCCGATCTCGTTTTTGACATACACTTCCGTCAGCCCGTTGATAACGACGTACAGGTGCGCGCTGACATCCCCCTCGTCGATCACCTTCTCGCCGGCTTCGAAGCTGTAAAATTGCGACAGGTTGATGATTTCCTCGAGCTCTTTATCGTTGAGATAATGGAAGATGTTCGCGCTCTTCAGGCTTTCGATAAGCTCGGCTCTCTCCGGGGTAAAGTCTTTCATGATGCCCTCCTTTTCTATCGCGCAAATTATGAAAGATTTTACCCGGAATCGCAAGATTTCGGATGAGGGATTATTTCTGTTGTACTTGGGATAAGTGTAGATTTACATCTTTTCCATCGTGATCTCGACCGTGCCGCCGACGGGAACGACCTTGATTGTGATCTCGCTTCCGCCGGAGAGGATGAGGAAATCGATCCTCGTGATGTCGGTGGGAGAGTTCCGGTAAACCTTAACCGAGCATGTGTCCACCTGCGTCTCGGAGATATTCTTGCTCTCGGAGCCTTCGCTGTCCGGCAGTGCCATATAATGAAAACCCATGCAATGCTTGACCAGCACGAACGCTTCCTGCATCGAAATGCCGGGGACAGTGAAGAAGCTCACCGTTTTCCCGCCGAGCTTGGTTTTCTTCATCTCGATCCCGAGATTGAACGCCTTGTAGTAGTCCTCGGACTCGTCGTCGATACGTTCGGCCTCGGTCTGGTAGATCAATCCGATCTTCTCGTCAAAATATGCCTCGAGTCCCATACTGTAATACGGCGCGGGGAGCTTCGACAGGTAGCCCTCGAAGATAAACCCTTCGACCGTGCGGAACTGCACGAAGAGCCATCCGCCGATCAGCCCGTGACTGCGGAGAAGCTCCTTCTTCTGGGACTTCTTCTTCATCACGACCGTTTCGCCGTAGGGGATCGTCACGATCTTCTTGCCGTTCATCGACGCCGCATCGTAGAGTACGAGTCCGGTCGGGCAGAGGACATTGAGGACGCTTCCCGGCTCGAACGGATACCGGAGGTTCGCGGACACCTGCCATTTGGACTGGCCGGATTTGTCGATATATGCGAGAGTGTAGTTCTGGTTGGTCTTCATCAGCACGAGGGCGAGGCCGTCACGGAAATCCGCCGCCTGCATATAATGAGTCGCCAGGACGAGCTTCCCGGTGTCGTTGATATAGCCGAACTTCCCGCCGGACTTCACCCGCGCGAGGCCGTTGAACACGGGATAGATATATTCCACCTTTTCGTTGACCTTGTACTTGCCTTCTTTGTTCATCACGCCCATTTTTCCGTCGAGCTCGATCCTCGCGAGGCCGTTCTCGAAACGGGAGACCCAGTCGAAAATGACCGGGCAGATGAACTCGCCGGATTTATCGACAAAACCCCATTTTCCGCCGAAGCACTTCCCGGCGGGATTGATCCTTCCGCCCATATTCACGCGACCGGTTCCCTCATTGAAATCGTCGGCGTAACTGAACTGAGGGGGGATCACGAACTTGCCGTTGCGGTCGATATAGCCCCACTTCCCCATCACTCTGACAGCAGCGAGTCCCTCGTGAAAATCGAGAGCCGCGTCGAACTGGGGCTGGATCACGAGATCGCCCTTGGTGTTGATATAACCCCACTTCCCCCCGGCGTTGGCGTTAGTCAGGATCACGGCCGCGAGCCCTTCGGAAAAGTCGCGCGCGTCCTTATAACGGAACGGGATTTTCACTTCGCCGCTCTTGCCGATATATCCGCTCAGTTTGATAGTCTGCACGATGCTCTGGTAGGACGACGTCGCGTAATAGGCGTCATCGAAGAAACTAGCGTCGAAAAAGAACGCCGCTTTGTTTGTGACCGTCTTGCCGTATTTAACCATCGCGTATCCTTGGTGGAAGTCGCCTGCAAAGAAGAACTTAGGTACGATCGTGATATCGCCTAACGAGTTGATATAGCCGTAAAGCCCCTTCTCCTTAAACCTCGCGAGCCCTTCGGAGAGATCGTATGCCTCTTCGAACTCGCCGCTTGCGATGATCTGGCCGACTTTATTGATATACGCGAACGTATCCTTCATCTTAATGCGGGCGATCCCGCCGACGAACGGGAAAGCATCGGCGAACTTCGGCGAGATGATCGCCTTGCCGTTGGTGTTCACATACCCGAACTTCGGCCCTTCCTTGACCATATTCATCCCGTCGCTCTGCGGATACGCGTAATCGTATACCGGCTTGACAATTACCTTGCCTGTGTGATCGATAAAACCCCATTTCCCGTTTTGCCAGATCGGGGTCAGGACGGTGGGGAAAAGAAGAGACGGGATAGCGCAAAACGCCAGGCAGAACAGGAATATCGCGGGACGTAAATTCATCGGACTTGCATCCTTTTTACGGTATTGGGTATATATTTTAATGAACCGATAAGAAAATATCAAGCCGTGAGGCCTAACGGAGGGGAAGCTGGATTTTCGCGACTGTCGAGGTGCGGCCCTGGACATGGATCGAGAACGAGTGAGGATCGACGCCGATCCCCTTGAGCATGAGAACGATCATCGTGATTCCGAGGCCGCTGCCTTCCATATCGTCGGCATGACCCATATAGTATTCGAAGATGTTGTCGTACTGTAACGCGCAGTCGAACTTTTCCCGGACACGGCGCCGTTCGTTCTGCGTCATCGGGGTGTTGTTCTCCACAAGGAACATAATCCTTTCGGTAGAATGCATCACAGTCAGGTGCACCTTCAGGCCTTCTATTTCAGCGATCTCCTTGAAACGTTCCAGCTCGTTTTCATCGAGAAGCCGTTTCAGTTCGTCGAATCCGATACCCCGCGCTTCGGCGGCATCGTCGATATTTTTCGCCCGGAACAGGTAATGTTTAAGATTAGCCTTCACGCCGTTGATGATCATTTCTTTCAGTGTGCTATAGATAAACTCTTCGAGATCGGGTCTTGTATATGTTTTAATTAACGCCTGGACAAGAGTATGAACATATTGCTGGATTTCAAAGTCCATCACACAAAGATCGAATGTCACGTTTTCGCCGCGATCGATCCGTTCGGCAATATCCGTTGGTTTCATCAAGACTCCGGAAAAGAATTTTGTGTGCCCCCCGCTTCTTATCACCCGGAAAAAAGCGGGATGTCCGCATATGACGGCGTACTCTATAATCGATAATAACAGGATTCCTCAACACCTCACCAATATTATAATATCGGATTCGGAAAATATCAAATGAAATGAATCGTGAAGGATATTTGATAACTCGCCCCCGAAACCTATTGATATGCGGATTTGGAAAGGAAAATGAAATTAACCTTCTGACGATGCACCGTCAAAACGGGCGGCTTATTCCGCAAAATAAGAAAGCCGTCCTCGCGGACGGCCTTGTGTTATTGCCTTTTCTCTACAGTGATGGTGCACTTGGTGACCAACGCGGCTATCGCTCCGACAGCGGCGAACAACGGCGCAAGCACAACTCCCACCGCGCCCACGGAAAGCGGAAACTCGACGAGAACCTCATCCTTCTCATTCTTGATCACGATTCTCCGGGCGTTCCCTTCCTTGATGATCTCGTTGATCTTGTCGAGGATTTCCGCGCCGGACACACGAAATGTCTCTTCGGTCTTCTTCTCTTCCGTCTTTTTTGGTTCTTCAGCCATATTCTTCTCCTTTCTAGGAAAATGATTTAATACACATTAATATAACAAATAAGAAATGTCAAAGCAACACTCCCGCGAAATATATTTTTATTGTTTGAGAAAAACCGCCGGGTGTATTACAATATCTATTCAAAACATCGACGGCGGTCATCATGAAGCGTTCCATATTCTTTTTCGTGTTCATCGCGGTAATCACGGGCGCGCTTTCCGCGCAGACGGGAGCCATAGTCTATCCGACCAACTACAATCTCGCGGTCGGCATGAAGGGCGGCGCGTTCAGTTTCGGCGAAGCCGCGTCCGTCTCATACACTATATCCGGCACGGAGAAACTGATCTCCGCTACGGTCACGAACCTCGATTTCTACGAGACATCCCTCGAGATCGGAGAGATAAAAATCGCCTCGAACACGTTTATCGTGACAATCCGGTCGTTCGAGGTCAGCAACTTTCTCCTGCCCGCTTTTATTGTCACATCGGTTACCGGCGCGGACACGAATATCTTCTATACGCCCCGCATCCCGGTCGAGAACGATAAACTGACAACCAAGGAAAAGGAATTACAGCCGTTGATGGAGATATACGATTTCGCGGACTGGAGCTGGCTGATCTGGGCGGGGGCGGGGCTTGCCCTTGCCGCCGCGGCGTTCTTCGTTATCCGCTCGCTCCTCGCGGGCCGTGAGAAACGCCCGAAGAAGCTGAAGCCGGAAGACCCCTACGAGCACACCCGTCTCCGCCTTAAAAAGATCGCCGCAAGCGGGCTCGCTCAAGAGAACCCGAAGGACTACTTCGCCGGGGTGTCCGAGATAGTCCGCGAGTTCCTCGAGAACACACTGGACATCAACGCGCTCGAAATGGCGACGACGGAAATCCGCGACCGGATGAAAGCGTCATCACTCGATACCGAGGTGCAGGAGATCGTGCTTTTCATCTTGAAAATCTGCGACCGCGTCAAGTATGCCAAGCATAAGGCGTCCGAAGAAAACATTTCACAGGTGTATAAAGAGGGTTTGAACCTTGTCGACCGTGTGAAACTGGTCCAGACACAGGAAACACCGCCGGAGGAAACCAAATGATGTTCGGAAGTCCGTGGTTTCTCCTGTTCCTGCTCGCGATCCCGTTGTACCTCATACTGAAGTACCGGGGAGTCAATCTCTCGCCCACACTTCTCTATTCGTCGAACAGTCTCCTCTCACGGCGGACTACGGCGGTGGGGCGGATGTTCGATATCATCGCCGACGTTCTCCTCTGCGCCTCGCTCGCGTTCCTGATCGTCGCGCTGGCGCGTCCGCTCGGCGGCGAGCAGATATCGAACGAGAAGAACTACGGTATCGATATCGTCCTCGCCATAGACGTTTCCGGGAGCATGCTCTTCGTGGACAAGATACCCTCCTCTATGCCGTACCGCGACGTCCTCGGGACGAGAATTTATTACGATCCCCAGCACAAGCTGATCGAATACAACCGCCTGAACTCGTCCAAAAAAGTGATCGTCGAGTATATCAAGAAACAGAGCTACAACCGGATCGGGATCGTGACCTTCGCGAACTTCAGCTTCACACGCTGCCCGCTCACCCTCGATAAAAATATGCTCCTGAAGATCGTCACCGAAGACATCGGCTTCGATCCCAAGAACAGCAGTACCGCGATGGGGATGGGACTCGCCACCGCGATCAACCGTCTGCGGAAGTCCGACGCGAAGAGCAAGGTCATCATCCTGCTCACCGACGGCGTCAACAACGCCGGCTGGATCGATCCGTTGACCGCGGCGAATATCGCGCGCGATATGGGAATCCGCGTTTATACTATCGGGATCGGGAATCCCCACGGCTACCTCGCGCCGGCGGACTTTAACGCCATGACCGAGTACTATCTCCAGTCGGAGATCGGTTTCGACGAGGACGTGCTCCGTAAGATCGCGGATATCACGGGCGGCAAGTTCTATAAGGCCGAAGACCCGGACTCGCTCAAGGAGATTTACGACGATATCGACAAGCTCGAAAAATCGAAAATGGAAATCAAGATACGCACCCTGTTCAAGGAAGAGTTCGTCG
>Ga0154538_146_pt1 | contig 40401 bp, 36 predicted proteins | sample RifGroF1_FD_105681 | JGI IMG/M metagenome (GOLD analysis project Ga0154538, IMG submission 105681) | Spirochaetes bacterium GWF1_51_8 | reverse complement strand
TGACGGCGGTCATGCCGTCGACCTGGATATCCGCGCCGAGACGGTTCATTTCCGCGGCATGGGTGAAACGGTCGGGGAAGATGTTTTCCTTGATTACGCTGATCCCGTCGCAGAGCGAGGCCATCGCCATGATCTGAGCCTGGAGATCGGTCGGGAAGAACGGATAGGGCTTTGTTTCGATCTGGACGGGTTTCGACGGCCCGCCTATCGCGATCATCTCGGTCTCCGAAAGGAGTTCGAACTCCATCCCGGCCTCGGAAAACTTCTCGATCGGGTAATCGAGATGGTGGATATCGAGATCTTTGATATGAATTCTGCTTCCGGTGACACCCGCGGCCGCGATAAACGTCCCTGCCTCGATCCGGTCGGGAATGACCGTGAACTCGGCGCCGTTCAGCCGTTCGACGCCCTCGATCTCGATCGAGGTGGTGCCGAGCCCTTTCACCTTCGCACCCATCCTGTTCAGGAACTCGCCGAGCGCTTCGACTTCCGGTTCCGCCGCCGCTCCTTCTATAACTGTAATACCCTTGGCGAGCGCCGCCGCCATCATGACGTTTTCGGTCGCGAGGACGCTGGGGCCGTGAGTGCCGAGCAGGTTCATCCGTTTACCGGTCAGTTCCTTCGCCTGCGCCCAGATATACCCGTGCTGGACCAGCATTTCGGTGCCGAGCTCTTCCATCCCGCGGATATGGATATCGATCGGACGCGGGCCGATTGCGCATCCGCCGGGGAAGGATATCTTCGCCTGCCCCCGCCGCGCGAGTAACGGCCCCATCACCGCGATGGACGCGCGCATCTTTCGGACTATATCGTAGGGAGCCTCGTAGGGTGTGTTGTCGATTTCGGTGATCTTCACCGTGTTCTTCCCGATCCATTCGGTCTTCTTGCCGAGCTTGTCGAGGAGAAGGAGCATCATCCGGATATCCGCGAGATCGGGGATATTGTGAAGGACGACGTCTTCGCCTGTGAGAATAGTCGCCGCGAGAATAGGAAGCGAGGCGTTCTTCGACCCGCTGATCCTGACTTCACCGCTCAGACGGTTTCCGCCCTGAATCAAATACTTATGCATTATTTCCTCTCAATTTGTTTTATCTATTTAAACCACATTCTTACCGCGATCATGACAAGGAACACCGCGAAAACGCGCCTGAGGGTTAACGGGTCGATCTTCAGGGCGAACTTGGAGCCGATATACCCGCCGACGAAAAAGAAGGCCGCCATGATAAGCGCGGCGCGCAGGTCGACGAACCCCTCACGGTTATACTCGAGCGCGGCCAAAAGGCCGATGGGCGGCACCATCATCATGAGCGTAGTCCCCTGTGCAAGGCGCTGATCGAAGCCGTAGAACATCACGAGCGCCGGGATCACGAAAACCGCGCCGCCGACCCCGAGCATTCCGCTCAATACTCCCGCACCCAAACCGAGCGCGACAAATCCGATTATCTGGATGACCATATTACCTCCGAACAAACGGGCAATCCGGTTCCCGGCCTTCCGAACTCCCTTTCACGGGTATCACACGGAAAAGAGAGGCTATATTTTAAAGGAGAAAACGATTTCTGTAAAATAGAGGGATATTAATAATAATCTCCCTCATTTTCTTGAATTTTAATGAACGCAATGATAAACTGAGATTGAGCATTCGAGTAATTTTTTTAGGAGGAATTTCGGATGAAAAAGTCTATTCTCGTTTTAGGTATGTTTGTGTTAGTAGGAATGATGATGTCTTGCGGCGGTGGCGGAAATACCGGCGGTACGACCGTAGTGCCGGATACCCCCAAGAAAGCCGACAAGATCGAATTCTATGTGATCCAGCAGAGTAAGACTCCTGCTCCCGAATGGGCCAGCAGCGATGAAGCTTGGAGCGAAGGCGCCGAAGGCGGAAAGAAGTTTGTGTATCTTCGTGTCGAAGCTGAAGATCCCCAGAAAGAAACCGCTAAGCTCTTAGCTCAGGGTCAGAAGATCGCCCAGATGGCTGATGCGATCAAACAGCTTGCCACCCACGAGTTCGCGAAAGTGACCGAAGGTATGGCCGGCGAAGGCGCGGGTCTCGAAACCTACGTTTATGACGCAGTAGCCGCTGTTTCCAAGAATGTCGATACTTCCGGAGCTCTGGAAGCCGGCACCTACTGGGAATATATCCAGGAGATCAAGGGCGCTCAGGATAAGACCTACTATCGCTACATCATCCGCTTCAAAATCGACTATGATAAGTTCATGGCCGCGATGAAGAATGCATGGGGCCAGCAGGTCAAGGCTCTCAATCCCGAGCTCAAAGAGAAGGGACAGAACATGCTCAACGCTATCAACAACGCACAGTAAATTCGAATGCTTATCTCGGCCCCGCTTCGGCGGGGCTTTTTTGTATCGAATTTTACTTGAATTTATTATTCAATAATGATACACTAAAGTTGATAAATGAAAATAATAACCTATTCATAGGAGGAATGAAATGAAGAGAACACTTGGTCTTACAATGTCGGCGATGTTTTTAGTGAGTTTAATTTCCTGCGGCGGGGGCGCCCCTGCGGTAGTACAGCCTGTCGAGCCCGACGGACCTAAGGCTCCGAAGATCGAAAGAGTCGTGATTAAGCAGAGCAAGACTCCTACTCCGGATTGGGCCGCGAGCGATACAATGTGGCAGGAAGGTTCGGAAGGCGGAAAGGTGTGGGTGTATCTCCGTGTCGAAGCCGAAGACCCCAACAAAGATACCGCTAAGCTTTTGGCTGACGGCCAGAAGATCGCCCAGATGGCCGATGCGATCAAACAGCTTGCCACCCACGAGTTCGCGAAAGTGACCGAAGGGATGGCCGGCGAAGGCGCGGGTCTCGAAACCTACGTGTTTGACGCAGTAGCCGCTGTTTCCAAGAATGTCAAGACCGGCGGCGCTCTCAATGCCGGCGAATACTGGGAATATGTACAAGAGATCAAGGGCAGCGAAGAAAAGACCTTCTATCGCTACGTTCTCCGCTTTAAAATCGACTACAATGCATTCAAGAAAGCGATGCAGGACGCTTGGAACGAACAGGTCAATAAGGTAAAAGAAGTCAATCCCGAGCTCAAGGACAAAGGCCAGCAGATGACTGACGCTATCAACAATGCGGAGCCCGAATTGACCGCTCAGGACGAAGTAAAGTAAAAGTTTCATTAGTGTAATAATTTCGGGAACCCGGATAGGTTCGAGGATGTGGATTATCCTATAAAAACGAACTTTGAAAGGTTCCCTTTTTTTAGTAGGAGTAAAATGATGAAAATTGTAATTTCTCTCATGTTCATGCTGACGATGGGCGCAGCGTTATATGCCGACGAAGTCGTGCTTACCTCGTCCGCGGACACCGTCCCGAAATGGGTGGCCGAGACCAACCAGTGGACGATGGTCACGAATAAAAAAGTGGTGACCGTCTATTTTAAAGCCGGCGGTACCGCGGATACAGTGAAAAATGCTGAAATGGTGGCCAAGGCGGAATCGATAGGGATACTCGCGCAACATATAAAAAGCATCGTGCATTACGAGTTCGAAATCTCGTTGAAAGTGGTCGACGGGAAGTTCGAACCGTACATCAAGAGCACGATGTCGGCCGTATCGAAGAATATCGACATATCCGGGATGAAAAAAGTGGATACGTATTGGGAGCTTGTACAGGACGCGCAGAGCAAGAAGAAGTACTATTCATACTATGTGCTCAGTTCAATCGATTATAAAGACCTCAGGAAGAGCATGATTGACGCGTGGTCAAAAGAACTTGACTCGATGGATCCGGAATTGAAGAAAAAGGCTGAAGATATCCTGAAGAAACTGGAAGGCAAATAGCCGGATTTGCGGGATAGATAACGGGAAGCGGTGCGCTTCCCGTTTTTTTACGCACGCTGTTTTTTCATAGGGAGACAGGACATAAAATCCGCCGGACACAGGGCACGAGCGGACATTACCGCACAAAAGGGCACAAAAAAGAGTGTTTCGCACATTGTAGTAATAAACAGATAATATGTGAGTTTATGTTAAATTATTTCTATCGCTGATTATTCGCGTTACTTGATAATAATTTATATCACATCGTGTCTGGAAAAAATAACCGCGAAATTCAAAAAAAGACTTGGCTTTTTTTTCCATGCTAATTATAATATTCCTATCTTAATAATGCGGCCGGCTCGTTTGCAGTTTCGGGAGGGGAATATGGAGGACTTAGTAAAAGACTTAGTCCGTTCCAAGCGTTTACAGGACCAGGTCGCATTTGTGAAAAAGCGGGACGGACGGGTAGTAGAGTTCGATCCCGCGAAAATCGCAACCGCAATCAATAAGGCGTTCGAGGCGTGCGGCGAAGGCAACTACAACCAGGCGTGGGATATCACCGCGATTGTTGTCAGTAAGCTTGCCGCGAAGGTCGTGGAGATCGAGCATATTCAGGACCAGGTCGAAGAGACCCTGATGAATATGGGTTTCCGGATGGCCGCCAAGAGCTACATTCTTTACCGCGCGAAACGCGCGGAAACCCGCAATATCAGCAAGACTCTTTCCGAGAGCATGAACATTGTCGAGGACTATGTCAATCTCCGCGACTGGCGTATCAACGAGAACAGCAACATGAGCTATTCGCTCCAGGGGCTGAACTCGCATATCTCGTCGAGTATCACAGCGAACTACTGGCTCTCGAAAATATACACGCCCGAGATCGGCGAAGCTCACCGGAGCGGCGCGATGCATATCCACGACCTCGGATCGCTTTCCGCGTACTGTGTCGGATGGGACCTCGAACAGCTCCTGATGCAGGGGTTCGGCGGAGTTCCCGGCAAGATCGAGAGCAAGCCCGCGAAGCATTTCCGCGCGCTTCTCGGTCAGATCGTCAACTTTTTCTACACCCTTCAAGGCGAAGCCGCGGGCGCTCAGGCGTTCGCGAACTTCGATACATTGATTGCTCCGTTCGTACGGAAGGACAAAATGTCCTACGAGGAAGTGAAGCAGGCGATGCAGGAATTTATCTTCAACCTGAACGTCCCGACCCGCACCGGCTTCCAGACCCCGTTCACGAACCTGACGTTCGACCTCGTCGTGCCGAGCTACCTGAAAGATAAGGCCGTTATTATCGGCGGCGAGATGAAGGACGAGGTTTACGGCGATTATCAGGCCGAGATGGAAATGATCAACCGGGCGTTCGCGGAAGTAATGCTCCAGGGTGACGGCAGTAACCGTCCGTTCACCTTCCCGATCCCGACCTACAATATCACGAAAAAGTTCGATTGGAACAACCCGGCCTTCACACCGATCTGGGAAATGACCGCGAAGTACGGAACGCCCTATTTCAGCAACTTCATCAATTCCGACATGAGCGAAGAGGACGCGCGCAGTATGTGCTGCCGTCTGCGTCTCGACAACCGCGAGGTTAGGAACCAGCTCAATAAAAAATCGATCATCGATATCGCGAAACCGGAAAGCGGCGTCCGCAGGGGCGGGATTTTCGCCGCCAACCCGATGACCGGATCGATCGGCGTCGTCACGATCAACCTGCCGCGTATCGCGTACCAGGCCGAGAGCGAGGATCACTTCTTCGAGATACTCCGCGCGCAGATGCAGATCGCGAAGACTTCCCTCGAAATAAAACGTAAAGTGGTCGAAGACCTGACCGACAGGGGGCTTTACCCATACAGCCGGATTTACCTCGGCGATATCAAGAAGAAGAGCGGCAACTATTGGACGAACCATTTCGCGACGATCGGGCTGATCGGGATGAACGAAGCGGTGATGAACATGAAGCATGTCCCGTACCGCCAGAAAGAAGGGCGCCAGTTCGGTGAAAAGGTGCTCGATTTCATGATCGGAGTGCTGGAAGAGTTTAAGGAAGAGACCGGCAACCTTTACAACCTCGAGGCGTCGCCCGCCGAAGGCGCGAGCTACCGTTTGGCTAAGGCCGATAGGAAGCGTTATCCCGACGTCCTGTCCTCGGGCACCGACGAAGTCCCGTATTATACAAATTCCGTTCATCTTCCCGTAAATGATACCGATGATATATTCGAGCTCTTGGATCATCAGGACGGGATGCAGTCGAAGTTTACCGGCGGGACGGTTGTTCATGTCTTTCTCGGGGAACGTGTCGAAAATCCGGAGATGATCGCGAATATCGTGAAAACGATCGCGAGCAACTATCACCTTCCCTATTTTTCGATCACCCCGACATTCTCGGTCTGCCCCGTGCACGGCTATATTGCGGGCGAACACTGGACATGCCCGTATCCTCATACGGAAGACGACCTGAAAAAATACGGTAAGTATATCGATACGTATTAGAAACAGTCTATTTTCGGATATCAGTCTCTCAGGAGGGGATTTATGGATACCAGCAAAGGGCGTTTGGTGATGCCGACCGAGGTCTATTCGCGCATCGTGGGTTATTACCGTCCCGTACAGAACTGGAACGAGGGCAAAAAGCAGGAGTACGGCGACCGGAATACCTACGAAGGAAAACTGTCCCCGAAGGTGATGGCTTTAGTGTCCTAACTTCGGTTTCGGCGCGGAGTCTCGTCACCCTCTAATGAGCAAGGTGAATTCTTTGCGCGGGCGGTTCCGGGAAGGCATACCCGCTTTCCATCATATCGTAAAACTCATTCAGGAACAATCCTATGTTTAAAGGACTCCAGAAAGTCACATTAATCGACTTTCCGGGTGTAATCGCCGCGACTGTATTTACGGGCGGCTGTAATTTCCGCTGTCCGTGGTGTCACAACTGGGGACTTGTCGATCCGGGGAGTGTCCGGGAAGCGCCGGATATCGAGGAGAGCGAAATCCTCGAATACCTCGACTCGCGCGCGGGTCGGATCGGCGGAGTCTGCGTGACCGGCGGCGAGCCTACCCTTCACGGCATCAAGCTCGTGCCGTTCTTCGAGAAGCTGAAACAACGCGGCCTCAAGGTCAAACTCGACACTAACGGCTACGAGCCGGAGATACTCCAGATGTACATCCGGCGCGGAGTGATCGACTATATCGCGATGGATATCAAAAACACTTTCCAGAAATACGCGCCCACAGCCGGGCTGTCCGGCCTCGACCTGACACGGATCGAGAGATCGATCGCCGTCATCCGCACATCCGGACTTCCGCACACCTTCCGCACCACGGTCGTCCCGGGGATGGTCGATCGGGACGAGATCGGCGAGTTCGAACAGATCGCGGGCGAAACCGTCGTCATCCAGGGCTACCGCGATATTTTACAGGAGATGCTTGTCGAGGCGGAGAGAAGAGGGTAGGGTTTTTAAGGAACGTCATCCCGAGCCTTGCACTGAGCGTAGTCGAAGTATTGCCGAGGAATATTTCTCAGCAAACTTTTTTGGAAAAAAGAATTTCACGCGGAGAACGCAGAGAGGAGACAAAAACCCTATATTGAAGAGAGCTTTTTTCGGGTGTTTTGAAGAATTTTAGGGAATGACCGCAAAGATAAATCCAAGAGAAACCATGACAAATGAATTATATAAAAAACAAGAAGAGATTAAAAACACTAGATTCAGTTTCTAAAAGCGTTCCTTTTAAAATCTCATCCCACTATCGCATTATCGATCAGTCTTGTCGTACCGATATACACTGCTAACGCGATCACGCATTTGCCGTCGATGACGCCCAGTTCTTCCAGCGTCTCCGGGTGCACGACCGACACGTAGTCGATCTTCGCCGACGGGACCTTTTCCGCGATCAGCTTCTTCATCTTCCCGACAATTGCCGGGGCGTCCGTTTCACCGCCGGCGATCAGCTTTTCGCCGTAATCGAGCGTTTCGACAAGCACGAGCGAGTTCTTCCGTTCGGCGGGGGTGAGGTAACGGTTCCTCGAACTCATCGCGAGGCCGTCCGTCTCACGGACTATCGGCATCACGCGGATCTCGGAGGTGAAATTCAGGTCGGCGGCCATCCTGCGGATAATCACGGTCTGCTGGTAATCCTTTTGTCCGAAGTAGGCGCGCGCGGGCTGGACGATATTGAGAAATTTAGCCACTACCGTCGTCACGCCGCGGAAATGGTTCGGGCGCGAGATGCCGCAGAGGTGGTTCGGCAGGAGATCGACCGTGACCCATGTCAGTGTGCCGGCCTGTCCGTACATCTCCTCGGGCGACGGGAAAAACAGGTAATCGCATCCAGCCTGCTCGAGCAGGGATTTATCGTTATCGAACGTGCGCGGATACTGGGCGTAGTCCTCGTTCGGCGCGAACTGCGTCGGGTTGACGAAAATGCTGACCGCCGTGAAATCGTTCTCCGCGCGGGAGTTTTTTACAAGGCTGATATGCCCCTCATGGAGCGCGCCCATTGTCGGGACAAAACCGAGTTTTTTGCCGGAAAGGCAGATATTACGCGAGATTTCGCGGATCTCACGGATTGTTTCGACGACTTGCATAATGGCCTCCGGTTATTCAATTTTCTCATTATTCCAGACCTTACAGCGCAGGCCGTCCGGGGATGTTTCCGCGACGACGAGCGATCCGTTCCTGATATGATAACGGTGCGAAAACTCACCCGTGATGTTCTCCAAGATGAACGGTAATGCCGCGTTCATCACACCGCCGTGGGTAACAGCGAGAATATTTGCGGCCGGGTCAACGTATTCCGCTTTCACTGCATCAAGCCATTCTCTGATACGGGCGATTATGTCATCCAGGCTTTCCCCGCCCGGAACACGGCTTTCCGTCTGCCCATGCGTAAACCAGTCGCGCCAAAGCGCTTCGTTGCGCGCCCAGCTCTCCGAATCGCCTTTATCTTCAAGTTCGCCCACACCGTATTCGGCAAGACGTCGGTCTATCCGGTAGACGGGAAGCCCGTTAATCGTCCTGATGATCTCGGAGGTTTCAATCGCGCGCGGGAGGGGGCTTGTGTAAAAACCATCGAATGCGATCCCGCGGATTTTTTCAGCGGCGTTTTCCGCCTGACCCCGCCCGGTATCGGTCAAACCGTATGGGGAGGTGATATAATTTGAAAGTAAATTTAGCGCGTTGGCCTCGCTTTCGCCGTGACGGATAAAATAGAACTTCAAACCACGCTCCCGTCAGTTTCTATCTTTAACGTATCCCACTGCATGCAATAGAAACCATCCTCTCTTTCCTCGGCGGTCACTATCGCCGTATTGGAGAGCAAGTGATTAAAAGTAAATCCGGGTGTCAGGTTCTTCAGCGCGAACGGGAGGGCGCACATCATGAGCGCCCCATGGGTAACCGCGAGGATGTTGACATCCCGTTTGCCGAACTCCCCGGCGGCCGCGTCCAGCCACTTCCCGAAACGTTCACGGATATCGTAATGGTTCTCCCCTTCGGGATGCCGTTTTTCATATTCGCCCCGGACAAGCCAGTCTTCCCAAAGAGTCTTATGCTCCATCCAGCTTTGCTCGTCTGAGCGCCCCTCGAAGATACCGACATCGAACTCGCGGAGTCCTTCGTCGATACACGGTTCCGGCAGATTGAGCCTGTTCCTGAGGATTTCCGCCGTTCTTAACGCGCGGTAGACCGGGCTTGTGTAAAATCCAGCGAAACTGATCCCGTTCAGCCTCACGGCGAGTTCTTCGGTCTGCGTTCGCCCCTTTTCGGTCAGGTCGTGCTTCACATCCCTGTTCGAGAAGACGCGCTGGATATTTGCCTCGCTTTCGCCGTGACGGATAAAATATATTCTCAAATCAGCCTCTTACTGTGTCAGCGACAGCTTGATCGGGATGAACGGGATCGCGATATTGGTATAGATGTTCGACGTCGCCTCGATCATCGCGAACGAATCGCCCTTGATGATGATATCGATCTTCGGCCCCTTCAGAAGCTCGGATACGTTATCATACGCGGACGACAGGTGCATGACGACTTTAACGGGACTGGTATTCGAGGGCGACATGGAAGTCTCGTTGGAGATTTCACCGTTCATATTGAGCTTAAGCACCCATGCGTCGAACTTGCCCGCGCCGAACGAATCGCTCGAGCCGACGAGGGCGAAGCCTTTATCGAACGAGGCGCACCCGCCGTGGACATAGTCGTAACCCGCGCCGCCGAACGTTTTCTGCCAGACGAGGTCGCCCGCCGAACTCAGCCGCAAAATCCACACGTCGGTCTTGCCGAGGCCGAACGACTCGGTGATCCCCGCGACGATACACCCGTTATCGGCCGTAGCGATGACCACATAGGCGACATCGTTCTTCGGCCCGCCGAAACATTTCTCCCAAACCAGTTCGCCACGTTTGTCTATCTTGATGACCAGCATATCGCTCCTGCCTGTGCCGAACGACCATGTGTATCCCGCGATAATAAAGCCGTCGTCCTTGGTCGCCGCGATACAGTTGGCGTTATCGGTGACCTTGCCGGAATAGTACTTCTCCCAGCGCAAAGTGCCGTCGGGATTGATCTTGATTACCCAGATACCGCTCCCGAACGACCGGGCGTTACCGGCGATCACGAACGAGCCGTCGCGTCCCGCCGCCGCTCCGCCCGCGATATCGCTGTCGCGTCCGCCGAACGTCTTCTGCCAGTTCGTCATCCCGTTCGCGTCGAGCCGGAATAGCCAGTAGTCCTGCAAGCCCGCGCCGAACGAATCGGACGTCGCGCAGACCGCCATTCCGCCGTCGGCGAGGGGGATTACCCCGCTGATCGTATCGCCGAGCTGGCCTTTGTAGATATTTTGCCAGACGGGCAGGGAATTGGAATCGAAACGGGTGAGCCAGAGGTTGTGATGCCCGAAGCCGTAGGAGGTGGTGTCGCCGCCGAGTATGAAGCCGCCGTCCTTGAGAGGTGTGACGGACATACCCTTCTCGAACGCGGGCCCGCCGGTCAGTTTTACCCAGTTGGTCTTGCCGGAGACCTTCAGGTTCAGGAGGATGAGCTCGCTCTTCGCCTTCTTATTGCCGAACGACCAGCTCTCGCCGGCGATCACATAGCTCCCGTCGGCGAGCTGTGCGATTGCGTAGAAACGGTCGTCCTGCGGCCCGCCCACGGAATAAGCCCATTCGTAGCACGCGACCGTCAGCGTCTCGTCGTCGCAGGAGACGATAGATAGGATAGAAACGGAAAACAGGAAAACCGTCAGGAACATCCGCATTTCATTCTCCCGATATGAATAACGATAAACATAGTATAAAGGAAATCCGTCTAAACGCAAGGATTTTTATGATAGGTGGATATAAAGAAATTATTTTATTACGGTATGTTCCGGGGATGAAAATTTCCATCCTTGGGTTTCGAGTTCGGCTTCGGAGTCTTGGATTCTGCCGATAATTCTATCAATATCGAAACCGCATTCCCGGGCGATTCGCTCCCGTGAGGAACGGACTTCATCGACGATGGGGTCACTGTGCATATTAGACCTCCCATGTTGGTTCAATAAGTTCTTCAGGGGTACAAATGATTGGTGTATTATATCCCAAAATTTTATTGTACGCTTTTAAACGGGACTGTATTTGAGCATTAGCGAGGTGTTTACAATTCCATGTAAGTAAAAAATCCATCTGATAATAGACAGCATAAGAAATATGTAAAAAATCAACATTTTGTTTCTCTGAAAAGTGAAATAGTTTTTGGTATTCGAAAAAGAGTGATTTTATATCAGGATGAAACCTCAATAATGGAATGGATTTCATGATATTAAAACGTTCTTGCGCATTTTCCGGATTACCGTTTTTTATTTCATCCAGCACAATTTCAGAAGAAAATAGATGATAATCAAAACGGTTTTCATTCCACCATTCTTGAGTTATCATCTGGTGTCCAAGTATTACGATGTCCCTGTTCGATTTCGAGATCAAATAGCTCGGTATTGTGGTTTCTATATACACACTTTCCATATTAAAAAAGGTGCTTTAGTATCTATAATGCTCCGGCTTGTACGGTCCGTCGGGCGAAACGCCGATATAGTCGGCCTGCTTCTTGCTGAGCTTGGTCAGCTTCACGCCGATTTTCTCGAGATGGAGTCTCGCGACTTCCTCGTCGAGCTGTTTCGACAGGCGGTAAACGTTGGGCTTATAGGTGTCCTTGTTCTTCCAGAGGTCGAGCTGTGCGAGGGTCTGGTTCGTGAACGAGTTCGACATGACGAACGAGGGATGGCCGGTGGCGCATCCGAGGTTCACGAGACGGCCTTCCGCGAGCAGGAAAATCGCATGCCCGTCGGGGAATGTGTACTTGTCGACCTGGGGCTTGATATTGAGCTTCTTGATACCGGGGAAGTCTTCGAGCTGTGTGACCTGAATCTCGTTATCGAAATGTCCGATATTGCAGACGATCGCCTGATCTTTCATCTTCTTCATATGGTCGATCGTGATGACTTCGCAGTTCCCGGTGGTAGTGACATAGATATCGCCTTCGCCGAGAGTGTCTTCGATAGTCGTGACCTCGTAGCCTTCCATCGCGGCCTGAAGCGCGCAGATGGGGTCGATTTCGGTCACGATGACACGTGCGCCCAGCCCGCGGAGCGACTTGGCGGAACCCTTACCCACATCGCCGTATCCGCAGACAACCGCGACCTTACCCGCGATCATCACATCGGTCGCGCGCTTAATCCCGTCGACCAGCGACTCGCGGCACCCGTAAAGATTGTCGAACTTGGACTTGGTCACCGAGTCGTTGACGTTGATTGCCGGTACGAGCAATTCGCCCTTTTCCATCATCTGATACAGACGGTGGACGCCGGTGGTGGTTTCTTCGGAAACACCTTTCCAGTCCTTCACCGTGGCCGTCCATTTATTCGGTTCTTCTTTCAGCATCGTTTCGATCAATTGAAGGATAATCCCTTCTTCTTTACTGCCGGGAGTCCGTTTGATGGAACTCGGATCTTTTTCGGCCTTGTATCCCCAATGGATGAGGAGGGTGATGTCTCCGCCGTCGTCGACAACCAGCTCCGGGCCCTTACCGCCGGGGAAGTTGAGCGCCTGACGTGTGCACCACCAGTATTCTTCGAGGGATTCGCCCTTCCACGCGAACACCGGGATACCGCGTTTCGCGATAGCGGCCGCGGCATGATCCTGTGTCGAGAATATATTACAGCTGCACCAACGGATATCCGCGCCGAGTTCGGCTAACGTCTCTATGAGGACCGCGGTCTGGATCGTCATGTGGAGCGATCCGGAAATACGCACTCCCTTGAGCGGTTTCAGCTTACCGTACTTTTCACGTACCGACATTAAGCCCGGCATTTCTTTTTCCGCGATCTCGATTTCCTTTCTGCCCCATTCCGCCAGTTCGATATCTTTTACTTTGTAATCCATGTTTCTCTCCTGCCGCCTATTCATAATAATAAAGCCTAATATTATAGAGACAAACGTCATATTTTTCAAATTTGAGTTCGATAATAGGGAAAAAGTTTGACAGGCACGAAAAATTCAGGGAATCAACAGCACCCGCCGGAAGAGCTTCTCACATCCTGTGAGGATCGTCCCGCTCCTTGACGTCCTGTCAGCACGGGACTTCTCACATCCTGTGAGTCGCACCCGCAGGATGAATCCCCGTCTCCGCCGCATGAGGCTTCTTTCCCCTTGAGGAGACCGCTCAGCACGGCGGCGGCGCATCCCACTCCGCTTTTTACCTCGAGCGCTCCTGCCGGACAGTTGAGAGCGCAAGCCCCGCATTCCATGCAGTAATTCCGGTTGACGATTACGGCTTTTTTCTCGCGGATATCGAATACCTCGTGAGGGCAGACCTCGACACAGGTTCCGCAGCCGGTACAGCTATTCGCGGATAGCGCGAGGCTTTCGCCGTTTTTCAGGTAGGTGAATTTCATCGGGTTTCTCCTTAGATGACGTTGACAGTCTGTAAAATGCCGAGCGCGAGGCTGGCGGCGCAGAGGACGGCCGCGAACGGCGTGACGATCCGCACTTCCAGTTTGACCCCGGAAAGGGTGGTGAACGTACTCGCGCCGGTGAAGTTCATCGCGAGGAACGCGGAAATCGCGGGGATAGTCAGGAAGTAGATCAGCGATGTCCAGAAGTCCGGCCTGAATATCCAAATCGAAGCCCCCGCCCACAAAAGTCCCGCGATCGAGCCTTTCAGCGAGAACGCCTTGCCCGGAATGAACGGCAGTAACACGGGGACTAACACCGCGCCGGTAATAAGAGCGCCGAGGAACGGCAGGAACCCGATCAGGAACTCGGCTTTGAACACCCCGGAGCGCAGGGACGCGACTGTAAGATAAACCGCCAACCCGATCAAAAGGGGGATGAGCGCGGCTTTCAGTTCTATCGGCGTGAGGATCAGACGGTCGATAAACCCGAATTTTACTTCACGCATCTCAGGCGTCTTCTCGTAACCGTTCGCGATATAGCCCGGGATATCCCTCGCGAGCACCGGCCCGTAGGCGATCTTAAATCCCGCGGCCTTGGTGACTTGATACGCCGAAACTCCCACCGCGCCGAGCTGGGGAAGAATCAGCTTACGATGCATGACTATCTTCGCGAGGCCTGTCCGAAGGATTCTGCCGGTCAGCTCGTCGGTGCCGAACGTCCCCTTTCCGGCGGCGCACCAGACGTTGATGCCCTTCGTATCCAGAACGAGGATCCACGCGGAGATGCCGTCGAGGCTCTCACGGAGTTTATCGAAACTCAGCTTGTAGTTCGCGGTGACGAAAACATCGGAGTTTTCATCGGGCGTCCCGATAGTATACAGACCCGGCGGCACGGAATACTTCATCCGTCCGATCCCAAGACGCATCCTTAATGCGCCCAAACGGTCGCGGAAAGAAAGTTTTCCCGAGACACGTGGAATGTTCCGTAGTCCGATATTGTGCATCCCGACAATCCACTCCGGGCTATTACATCCGCATCCCATAATAAACCTCGCTTTAGTTTATTTACAGCAATTCTTAGAATTTGAAGACTTTTTCCGCATCTTTTTCATCGAGGATGCGAGAATCCCGATACTATCTATGATTTGATTGTGTTTTTCAACGGGAATATTCTCAAAAAGTTCCCGATAATACCCATTACACATCAATCCGATCGAATTCGCGGTTTTTTTCCCGTTGTCGGTAAGCGAAAGCATAAGATATCGACGGTCGGATGGATTTTCAGTCCGGTGAATTAGACCGTCTTTTACCATTTTATCGATAGTGCGGCTTAATGTGCTGTTATCTAATTCAAGACGCTCCGAGAGCGCCTTAATAGAAACTTCCCCAATTTCTTCTATCTCCAATAACGTATGACACTGGGCGAAACTCACCCCGCAGCATCCGCTTTGATCTTCAATAACCTTCTCGATTTCACGCTCCAAAATCCTTAGCGTTTTTCTTAGTTCGCCGTAGTCATTATGATCCATGTTATACACCTTTTTATTATATTTATTCAGGATTTGGATTCTGTAAAAACACCCTGGAAGATTAAACCCGCCGATACGGTGAAAATAACCGGACATAGCTTGTAAGGCAAAAAATCATTCTGAAACCCGGTAAATATTGAAAGCACGGCCATAGCAATAAGCATTGCGGTAGAGAGGATATAAACGATCTTTTTCGCGGCGGCCGGCTTTTTTTCAATAAGCGCGATTAAAATAACAGTTAACCCGATGAAGATTAATGTAAATCCTTCATTTATCCATTCCATTAAAATAATCCGCGAATTATCGATTGAAATTCCCCCAAAACCTTTGACGACGTTTCCTGTGGGAATCAGATGAGTAATACCCCACCCCGCCGTAAGAAATCCGCCGATAATTGAGAGAATTTTACTTAGCATGAATGATACCTCCGCAATTATTATACTCATATTACATCTATTGTATATTACAACTATTAAGAAGTCAAGGCGTCCGGCGGTTTATTTTGTGAAAAACCCAACTTTTTTTATTTTATCCCGTATAATATAGTAAGGGTATTTCTAAAAACTACTTTAAATCCAAAAAGGCACTGTTCTTTCTTTCTGCAAACCCAGAAAGAAAGAACGAAAGAAAGAAGTTCCCGCCGGAATGACGCTCTAAAGTACAAGGACGCGAAACGGGAAACGCCGTAACTCGCCGCGAAAGAAATCACTGATGCGAGATAATTCAAGGCTCGAACAGACGGTGTTTCTGTCCGTTTCGCTTAGCAAAAATCGCGTCAAAGCGGCGGAGGTAAACAGCCAACTACAGTTCTACTAAAGAGTTATCCCATTCGGCTGTTTCGTCCGCGCACTTTAAAGCGCTTCTTGTCCCGCATATCTTACTTTCTTTGTACTATCGAATGCGGGACTTGCTGCCGGGAAATCCGACCAAGGGCGCATGTCCGACGCAAGCTTATTTTTATTTCTCACCGAGCTTACATGCAAGTTGCGCCCGACTCGGATTTTCCGGTTCTACTTGTAGCTTTATCCGCGCGGCGGCTCGCTTGCCCCGTATTTCCGTGCGGGGTTCTTTACTTCCTTTCTTTCTGGCCGGTCAGAAAGAAAGGAAGATTGTCTTTTATATAAACTACTATGAGTTTTTAGAAGTGCCCATATATCCAAGAAGACACTAAATGGTCACTTCCTTGACGCCGAGAATCGGCGTTTATTCAAGGTGACCATGAAAATGAAAAGAGGGAGCCGGATGGGCGGATTGATCGAAAAAATCAGACTCTACGGGTTATCGGCGGCAGGCGGACGGGACAAGCTGTTCGGAGAAATATGGGAGCGGTACGGCCGGAAAGTGCTTTTCTTTATCCGTGAGGTCACCGGGCGGAATGCGGGGCATGCCGAGGCCGAGGACCTTTTCCAGGAAGTGATGCTGAAGGTTTACGAAAAGCTCGATCTGTTTAATCCAGCCTACGCGCTCAGCACATGGATCTACACGATCGCCCGGAACCATTGCATGGACTATTTCCGGAAGCGGAAGGTAGTTCACGGCCCTCTTGACGAGACTACGGAGTATCCGGATAACAAGTCTACGCCGGAAGACGCGGCGGTCGCGGGCGACCTTTTCGCGCGGATCGGGGCGTACCTCGAAGGGCTGAAACAGACCGACAGGGAAATCGCCTACTTCCGTTTCTACGAGGAGATGAAATATTCCGAGATCGCGCAAGTGACCGGTATTCCCGAGGGTACGATAAAATCGAAGGTTTTCGAACTCAGGAAGAAGATCGCGGGTCATTTGGAGGGAAAAGATGAAAATCGATAAAGAGATAAAGGGCTATTTCGGCGAAAAGATCGCGCGGATGGAGTATGACGGGACGGTGTTCCGGGAGAAGTTCGACCGTCTCAAGCCGGTACTGCCCGCGGTGAAGAGAGAGCGCCCGGTGTTTATCGGGCAGATCGTGAGTGCGGCCGGACTCGCGGTTTGCGCGGTCTACCTGATCATGGCGTTCGCCGGGCTGTATGTCCCGTCCAGGCTGTCCAAGTATTCATCGGAGTTCTATGTGAAATACGACATCCCGGGCAAGTTCGAAGAAGCCCGTAAGTTTCTCGAAAAGAATTTCAAACCGTAGGAGGATTATTATGAAAAAGGGATTCTGGATATTTCTGCTCCTGTTCGTTCTGCTGACTGTCGGCACATTTTTTCTCGCGACAGGGAGTCTGCAGGGGATGTTCCTCTATATCGATTTCGCGTCGCTTGCGCTCGTGCCCGGCTTCGCCTTCCTGCTGTCGTTAGCGTTCTTCAGCCCGCGCGAGATCGGTAACGCGTTCAAGTACGCGAGCGAATCCGCGCCGTTCGATAAAAAGGAGATCGGCAAGGGAATCGTGTTCTTCAAGACGCTTCAGTCGCTGATCGTGTTTTCCGCGATCTTCGGGTGCATCATCGGAGTCGTCGCGATTCTTCAGGATATCAGCAACCTTGAAAGAGTCGGGAAGAATATGGGTATCGCGATCATCGTCCTTCTGTACGCCGCGTTCTTCATCCTGTTTCTGACACTTCCGTATACAGGCGCGTTGAAAAAACGTCTCGCTGAGAACTCGTAACCTGGAATCTCCCATTATGATGAGATAGTCCCTACCGCCCCGTACTGCCTATGGGTGATGACGAAGTTGCCTTGTCATTGCGAGGCGAAGGCCGAAGCAATTTATTTACATACTGGAGTATGAATTAAATAGACTGCTTCGGTTATGGTTCGGCAAGCTCACCATGACGCCTCGCAATGACAAAATGAGTTTGTCAACACACCCCTGACGGGGCGTTTTTCTTTTCGCCCGATTTGAGAAATTTCTCCGCGTCCCTTATAATCATGCATGGAAAAAGAAACCCCGCGCCTCTCGGCGCTCCCGAGAAAAATGCAGCACCGTATGACCGGCGAAATCCTCAAGGAATTCCTGCCTTACTTTATCCCTCTTTTCCTGGGGGTGGGGATCGTATTCCTGTCTCTCTTTTTCAGCGCGAAACAGGTCCTGATCGGCGGGATGGAGAACAGCGAACGTCATCTGGTCGAGCAGGCGGGAAGCGCGGCGGAAAACAGTATCATCGAACTCACGCGCGACCTCGAAATCCTGCAATACCTGCCCATCCTCTCCGAATCCGCGTCGTTCGACACCCCCCAAGTTAAGCTGAATGTCCAAAAAAGCTTCCTCGCGCTCGCGCAGGTCAAAACCTACTACGGGCGGATCAGGCTGACCGGTACCGACGGGATGGAGAAGGTGCGGGTTCAGGTGATCGACGGCAGCGCGGTGGTCATCCCCGAGAACCAGCTGCAGTTTAAGGGTGATAAAGCCTATTTTAACGGCATCATGGAGTTGACACAGGGACAGATTTTTCTATCGGGTGTCGATATCCGGAGCGAGGCCGGGCTAGTCGAGTCTCCGTACCTGCCCAAGATGATCGCGGGTGTACTTTTATACAATCCGCAGGGCATGAAATCCGGGATACTGACAATCGACTACGACGTCAAGAAGCTGATCGGGAAGCTCAACGGCGAGAAGGAATCGGCGGGGGATTCTTACGGCAAACTGCTCCTGACCGACTCCGCCGGTTACTGGATGATCGGCCCGTCGCCGGATGAGGAATGGGGTAATATTCTGCCTGGGAAGAGCGCGACCAATATGACGGCCCGTTTTCCCGAGGAATGGGCGGCGGTTGTATCGAACAGTCAGGGGCAGTTCTACACCCCGCGCGGCCTTTTCACGTTCGCCGCAATCCCGCTCGCGGGGGCTTCCGGGAACTGGAAGCTGATCTCGTGGGTCTCCCACGACAGAATCCAAGTCATCCTCCAGCCGTTGCGGCTGGTATTTTTCGGCCTCTTTTTAATCACGTTCGGTATCGTAGGATATATTTCTTATCTGCTCTCGATCAATTCGTATGACAGGAAACTCGCGCGGAAAGAACTCGAAGTGGCCGCGGTGACCGATGCGCTCACCGGTATCTGTAACAGGAAGGCGTTCCTCGAAAAGGCGCGGATCGAGTTGATGCGCGCGAAACGTTACAAAACGCCGTTCGCGATGGCGATCGCGGATATCGACCACCTTCGCGTGATGAACGACAGCTTCGGGCCGTCGGCGGGCGACGAGGTGCTCAGACGGGTAGCGTCGGCGGTGTATGCGGCTCTGCGGCGTACCGATGTCGTCGCGAGATGGGGCGGCGAGGAGTTTATCATCCTTCTGCCGGACTCGAAACTGAAGGGCGCGATCCAGTTCTGCAACCGCCTCCGCCAGTACCTCCGCCAATTGGATATCCGTTATAACGGCCAGAAGATCAAGGTCACGATGAGTTTCGGGGTATCGTACTGCACGGGCGATAAGGAACTGGACGAATGTATCCGGATCGCGGACGAGGGGCTCTACTTCGCGAAGCAGATGGGCAGGGATCAGGTGCGGACGATTCAATCGAACAAAACGGCGGAAGTCAAAGAAGAGGATAAAAAAGAATAGCCACCGAGCGGGATCGAACCGCTGGCCTACTGATTACGAATCAATTGCTCTACCAGCTGAGCTACGGTGGCACTTCATAAGGAATATTTTAGCATTTCCGCGCCCGTTTCGCAAGATTCGGCGGGTTTCGATATCGGTTTTCATCCGATCATACACCAAACCAACTCTCAGGCGATGTTATATGGTTTAGGGGCACTTCTAAAAACTCATAAATTGGAGTATTATCAAAGGTTAGAGAAATTGCCTTGTCATTGCGAGCGTGAGCGAAGCAATCTATTTTCATATTTTATAATAAATTACACAGACTGCTTCGCCGCATTGCGTCTCGCAGTGACATAAACATGCTCTTTTCTACTCTGTAAAACACATATGTATATTAAGATAGAGTTTTTGAACCGTCCTTAGTATATCCCCGCCGTGCCGCCGATCACGAGGGTGTACGGCTCCGACGGGTTCGACGTGTCGTACCGCCACACCTCGATCAGGTACCACCCGGGCGTAACCGCGATATTCGAAATCGACTGGTTCGTTCCCGCGGTCATTTTTTCCGATGACGCGATCCGGTTTGTCTCGAAAAGGTCGTCCTTGTAGAGATAGAGGTAGTCGTTACATGACGGCGGCGCGTCCAAGAAGATATCCAGCGTTCCCGCCGATGTCACCCATATCTGGTAATAGTCCCGTTCACGGTCTGCGAGTACATCCGTATTCGTCCCAACGCCCGTCCATGTGAAATGCGGGAACTGGTAGAGCGCGTAAAGGTAATCGTCCCAGAGCGAATTGGTCTGGAAGGCCGAAAGCGAATTGGTGGTATAATCGTAGTCGTCGTAGAGATGCACCGGCAGGGAGCTGGAATTCAGGGTGCGGAAGTACGACCCGAAATATAGCGCGAGGCCGTGCGAACGGGGGTTTCCGGTGTAGATATTTCCCAGCGGGTGCTTATAGTAGCAGATCACCGCGTCGGCGATAGCGGACATGAGCGCGGGCGATGACGCAAGGTTCAGGTTAGACGCCAGATCGTACAGGTCGGCGTGGAAGTACCCGTACTCGACCGGTTCCCAGTACCGTTCGACAAGGTTCGTGACCGTGTAGACAAACTGAGCAGGATAGTTCGAATGAGCCGGGTTGTACCAGAGGTTTGTGAGCGCGAAAAGGTCCTGTACGAACGCCTCGAACTCTATGTGCAGGGCATCCATCTTAGTCAGGTCTATCGCGGAAAGGGTCGTGTAGTAGTTGATCGACGAAGCGTAAGTGTTCGAGTAGGACATCACGAGGCTGCGGCAGAGGTTGGAGACGGTGAGGCAGGTGTCGAAACGGTCGAGCCAGTCGTGATACTGCCAGCCGCCGTTCGGTTCGAGGTCGGCTGACGCGATCAACGTATCCGCGCAGTCCTTGAGCTCGTAAGCGGTCTCGTACATCGTCATCAGGCACGCGTCGAAGCCGACAGCGTCCACCCCCTTCCCCTCGAGCGCGTAGGAGAACTCGTTATTCCCGATAAAGTCGTCGCCGTGGCTGTCGTCGTAGCACACGCCGAGCGGCTGAAACGTCGAATCGTTCATCCACCCGTCGCCGTGGTTCCAGAGGATCAGGAAGGTGTGCTGAGCGTTGTACACCGTGCCCGCCCAGTCTACGAACGCCGCGAGGGTCGCGGGGTCGCCCATATTGAGCTCGTCATCGTCGCCCGTACCGGAAAGTCCCATCCCGGAGAGCCGGAGCGAGACGATCTTGTTGTCGATAGTTTCGTTTTGGTATATGGCGTGGTAGAGACGGGTGCCCGTCCAGTTGCCGTCGGAGATGCTGTAGCCGTAGTTCCGGTCGAACAGGACGACGACGATGATATTGGTGTTCGTGAGGCACGCCGCCGCCTCGATCTCGTTCATATCCTTGAGCGCGTCCGATTCGAGGTTGTTGTCGCCGTCGAGATAGACCATCACAAGCCACACCGCGTTTGTCGGATGGGCCGCGGCGGGAGGGATCACCTCGGGTTCTTTCACACAGGCGAGCAGAATAAGCGGGACGGCAAGTAAGATCAGGACGCGAAACATAGTACATCCATAAGTTTTATATAGTAGTATGCCGTGAGAACCCGGAAATTTCAAGTGGGATGGGGATCGGATACGCATTTTTTCAGAACCACGCTTGCCAAATATTCCATCCCTTCCTATAATAATACTGCTTGTAACTTTTTACTTTTAACTTTTAACTCATTTGGAGTGCCTATGCCTCAATTCCGGCAGAACATCATCCTGAAAGAATGGGTCGTGATCGCTACCGAACGCGCAAAGCGTCCGGAACAGCTCAAGGAGCACAAGGCCGCGACCGCCGAGGCGTTACCCGCGCATGACGAGAACTGCCCGTTCTGCCCCAAAACCGCGCACACTCACGAAGAAAAAGAGTTCCTGCGCGTGCCGGAAAAGGGCGCGTGGAAGCTCCGTGCCGTCGCGAACCGTTACCCGGCCCTCGAACCGCCCGGCGACAATATCCATGTCTACACCGAGGGGTTCTTCCGATGGATGGACGGTGTCGGGCATCACGAGGTGATAGTGGAGACTCCGCGCCACAACACCACTCTCGCGACGATGACGGTCGAGGAGGTCGAGACGGTGGTCGCGGCGTACCGGACTCGTTATGTCGAACTCTCGAAGATGGATTATATCGAGACGATCATCCCGTTCAGGAACCACGGCCCGAGAGCCGGCGCGTCGATCCCGCATCCGCATTCGCAGATCATCGCGCTGCCGGTGATCCCGCGCGACGTCATGACCCGTCTCAACGAGGCGATCCGTTACCATGAGGAGCATCGCGGGTGCGTGTTCTGTAAGGTGATGAATAACGAACTTGAGGTCGACGAGCGCGTGGTGATGGAGACGCCGGGATTCGTCTCGTTCGTTCCCTACGCGGCCGCGTCACCGTTCCATATGTGGGTGTACCCAAAGAAGCATTCATCCGACTTCTGGACGATCTCCGACGAGGAAGTCGCCGACCTTGCGCACGTCCTTCGCGGGACGCTCAGGAAGCTGTATATCGGCCTCAACGATCCCGACTACAACTTCATCGTCCGTTCCGCTCCGCGCGGCTACGGTAACTCGGAGTTCTTTCATTGGTATATCACGATCGTCCCGAGACTGACCCGTACCGCGGGATTCGAGCTCGGTACCGGGATGTTTATCAACCCGTCGATCCCCGAGCAGGACGCGGAGTACCTTCGGAGCGTGAAGATATAATTTCTTGTTTGTATATGTTATCTACACTATGCAGTATAGATTTATATGGACACCGAGCGAAGTCGAGGTGCCGGATAATGCCTCCACTGGAATCGGGGGCAAGCGGATCGGGCGGATTGACACGGATATTCTGGTGAAATAGATGTTCGACGGATTGCTTCACCGTTCGGCTCCGCTCACGGTTCGCAATGACAAAAATAAGGAGCAAATAAATGGATTTCGATTATATCATTGTCGGGGCTGGGTTCTCCGGTGTGGTAATGGCGGAACGACTCGCGACTGAGAAGAAAGCGAAGGTGCTCATTATCGAGAAAAAGCGCCACTTCGGGGGAAACTGTTACGACTGCTACGACAAGGCGGGTATTCTGATTCACCAGTACGGCCCGCATATTTTCCATACCTCGTCGAAGGATGTCTGGGAATACATCACCCGTTTCGGCGAAATGCATATCTACCATCACAGGGTGCTCGGGGTGATCGAGGGGAAAAAGGTGCCGATCCCGTTCAACCTCAACACGCTCGAGGAGCTGTTTCCGAAGGCGCTTGGCGAACGGATCGAGGAGAAGCTCGTGACGAAGTACGGGATGGGGCAGAAGGTGCCGATCCTGAAACTCCGCGCCGAGAACGATCCCGACCTCAAGTTTCTCGCGGAGTATGTCTACGAGAAGATATTCGCGTTCTATACCGAGAAGCAGTGGGGCTTGAAGCCCGAGGAGCTTACCCCGGAGGTCACGGGACGGGTGCCGGTCTATATCAGTTGGGACGACCGTTATTTCCAGGACCGTTATCAGGGGATGCCGGTCGAGGGATACACGAAGATGTTCGAACGGATGCTCGACCACCCGAATATCAAGCTTCTGCTGAACACGGACTATTTCGAGGTGAAGGATGAATTTAAATACAAGAAGAAGCTGATCTATACCGGCCCGGTGGACGCGTTCTTCGATTACCGTTTCGGGAAGCTCATGTACCGCACGATCGATTTCGTATTCGAGAACTACCCGAAGGAGAATTACCAGGAAGCGGCGACCGTGAACTATCCCAACGATTACGGGTTCACGCGGATTTCGGAATTCAAGCTCATGACCGGGCAGTTGTCGCCGACCACCACGACGGTCAAGGAGTTCTCGCGCGAGGCGGTGGTGGGTACGGACGAACTGTACTACCCGATGTTCACCGACGAATGGATCGCGAAGTACCGTGAGTACGAGAAAGAGGCCGCCGCGCTGAACGACACGATCTTCCTCGGACGGCTCGCGCAGTACCGTTACTACAACATGGATCAGGCGATCCTCGCATCGCTCGCGGCGTTCCAGAAACTGTGATTGCCGTTGTTACCGGGAAAAACGTCAGATCACAGGAAACAGATACAGTCCCAATACTATGATAAACGTACCGATAGTGCCGTTGACCGCCTCGATCAGGAGAAGTTTATTTGGGTAAGTCGATTGTATCCACATATTCCAAAACCGGGGATACACTCTGATACCGCAGAAAAGCGCGGCAAGTATCGCCGCGGTCTGTAACGAAAAAGGTTCGCTGAAAAATCCCCGGATAATAAAATATGCCGCTGTCATGATATATACTTCGATTTGAGTTCCTAAGAACATTTTTATCATATACGATGCTTGACTCGGCCATTTTTTTACGCCCGGATGATCCTGAGCGTCCTTATAAATCTTCCCGATAAACGGATTCCCGTATAGAACGCCCACGATCACGAAATGAATAATCCCGATGACAAATCCCCACAATAGAATATTCCAAATCATCGCCCGGCCTCCGAAAAATTTTATTTCAGGCTATTATTCTATGTGTTTCAGCGCTGCATGTCAAGCGATGTTTTAAAATAAAGGAATACAGTCCGGCGATGGGGCAATACAGAGGGGTTTAATAAAAGTTATTTCCCGATACAGAACTTCGAGAAAATACGGTCGAGGATGTCGTCGGCGGAAGTCTTGCCGGTGATTTCCTCGATAGAATGACGCGCTTTCCTGAGATCGCTCGCCGCGAATTCCTCGGACAGGCCTTTTCGGATCGCCCCGGCGGCGTTCTTCAGATAATCCGAGGCATCGCGCAGGCATTTTTCCTGCCGCGAGTTCGCGATCAGCGCATCGGTCTCCGGGTTCACCCCCATCGAAAAGTAAAAATCACGCACCGCGTTTTCCAGCTCGCGCAGTCCGGTCCCGGCGGCGGCGGAAATCTCTATCGTATCGATCCCGAGCTCGACCGATAACACATCGCGTCCCGTGACACACGGAAGGTCGGTTTTATTGAGGACATAGATGCAGTCGCCCGATTTAACCCGCGCGAAAATCTCGCGGTCGGCGTTATCGAGCGCGCGTGAGCCGTCGAACACCATGATCCTCAGATCGGCGCCTTCGAGCGCGGCGAGACTCCGTTCGATCCCCATCCGTTCGAGCGTGTCGCCCGTGTCGCGGATACCAGCCGTATCGATCAGGCGCACGGGGATGCCGCCGATATTAAGCTCGTCCTCGACCGTGTCGCGCGTAGTCCCGGCGATCTCGGAAACCATCACCCTGTCCGTGCGGAGGAGCAAGTTCATCAGGCTCGACTTGCCGGTGTTCGGCGCGCCGACTATCGCGGTACGGAGCCCGTGTGAAAGGATTTTTCCCGCCCGCGCTGTGGCGAGGAGTTTTTCCAGTCCGCCAATCAGCGATTCAATCGAGGTAAGATGTGTCTCGGGAGACTGGAATTCGATATCGAGGTCGCTGTGATCGACCGCCGCTTCCATCTGCGCGAGGACGTCCATGAGCGAGGAGTGGAGTTCCGCGACCCTGCCGGAAAGACGTCCGGACAACGCCGCGAGGGCGGCGGTCTTGGCGTAACCGGTATGCGCGCGCACTAAGTCGTTCACGGCCTCGGCTTGGGTCAGGTCGATCCGCCCGTTCAGGAACGCGCGAAGGGTAAATTCGCCCGGTTCGGCATGACGCGCGCCGAGCGAGACGATCAGATCGAGGGTGTCGCGGAGGATGTACGGGTTACCGTGGCAGGAGAACTCGACCACGTCTTCGGCTGTGTAGGAACGGGGCGCGCGGAATACCGAGACGACTGCTTCGTCGAGGATATGTTTGCCGCGGGGATCGATGATTTTTCCATAATGAAGGGAATTGCCCGGCGTATCCGGGCCCAAGCTTCCGGAGAAGCAGAGGCCCGAGATTTCCAGGGCTTTATCGCCGGAGACACGGATCACCCCGACCGACCCCGTCCCTGACGGAGTAGCGATCGCGGCGATCGTGTCGTTTCTGTCCGGCATCTTTCTATTGCGGGAGCTTAACCGCTTTGTCCAGGTTGATCAAGTACTGCTCGCCAATCGTGAAGATGTTCTGGACTGTCCAGTAGAGCACGAGTCCCGACGGCATACTCCAAAAGAGGAACAGGAAGATGATCGGGAGGAGATAGTTCGTCAGTTTGCTCTGCTGCATAGTCGGGTTGTTCGAACTCTGCAGTTTGGTCTGGAAAAGCTGGATCGCGGTCATGATAATCGGGAGAAGGTTGAAACTAAACCCGTCCCCGAGGATCGGCAGATTGAGCGTGAAGAGAGTATCCGGCTGGGTCAGGTCTCTGATCCAGAGGAATACCGCGCCCCGGAGTTCCACCGAGTTCGACAGCACACGGAAGAGCGCGAAGAACACCGGGATCTGGAGAAGCATCGGCCAGCATCCGCCTAACGGATTGACCTTTTCCTGCTTATACAATTCCGCCATCTTCATCTGGAGGCGCTGGGGATCGTCCTTGAATTTCTCCTGGAGGTTCTTCAGCTTAGGCTGGAGTAGGCCCATTCTCTTGATCGAGATAGCGGCCTTGACCGACAACGGTGAAAGAAGGAGCTTGATGATAAACGCGAGAAGGATGATGACCACGCCGTAGTTGCCGATAAACGAGGCGAACAGGTGCAGGCCGTTCGTGATCAGCCACTCGATCGGCTTCATGAGCCAGTTGAAAAGCAAGCCCCAGTCGAACAACGTATCGAACGAGCGGTCTATCTTGACAAGGATATCTTCTTTCATAGGGCCGGCGTAATGGGTGATCTTGAATGTTTTCGCTTCGCCGCCCGCGAGGATGAACGGCGGGTATTCGAGCGACATACTCATTTCTTCGATCACTTTATCCGCGGTGGGCATTGAAAGGATCATATATTTCGCGGTATATTCCTGTACCTCGGGCTTCATCACCGTGATGAAATAGTTGTCGTTCATCGCGATCCATGACGGGCGCTCGAAGATATCGATCAGCTTCTTGGGCTGGAAGAGTCCGGCGACCATCGCCTCTTTCTTCTCTTTGCCGTCGTAGAGGAACGCCTTCTGGACGTTCCTGCCGTTCGCGAGCGATTTCGGGAAGAACTCGTAACTGGACAGGATCGAGAACGATTTCCCGTTCTTATCGAACGAAACCGGCGCGGAAGTCATATTCTTCAGCGAGATTTCTTCGGTGTAGACATAGTTGGAACTTACAGTGTACTTACGGGTGATCTGTATCTTCGAGTTGCCGAAGTAGGTTTCCGCGGCGAGGGTGACCGAGTTGGAAGTCTTCTCGACTACCATGTAGGTCGGACGGCCGTAATCGGAAAGCATATAAGCGGTATCGCCGAAGTAGAGGTCGCCCGTGCGCCCGATCTGGTTCGACGACATGATGGATACCGAGTTGGTGTGACGGTTCCATGCGCCGTTGATCGCGACGTTTTTCAGCATCGCGCCGTAGGTCGAGATTGTCAACTGAAGCTCGCTCTTATTCGAGATCATGACAATATCGATCGGCAGGTCTTTCTTGATCTTCACATCGGCGGTCTTTTTAACAGCCGCGGCCTGAGAAATGTTTTCAGGCTGGATATTGGAAGACGTCAGGGTATTTGTAACCGCACCCGGGGTTGTTCCCTGAGGGGCGGGTTCGTTTTTCGGCAGAATGAGAAATGTGACCGCGAGAAGGACGAATGATACGATAAACGCGATCAGCATCCTTTTTTCATAACCGGCATTCTTCTGCATTGAATATACTCCTATAGTAAATTGGGATACATTATATAGTCAGATTGTTAAAAAATCAAATTGACTACTTGCTAATAGCCTGTATTTATAATAGTCATATATAATAGTCATTTTTAAGCCAAAATGGCAAATATAAAAAACAAATGCACTATAAATATTTATTTTTATCGTCAATTAGCTTAAAATGTATTCTCATTTTCGATTCGGAGTGAAAACATGGGTACAAATTTTGAAAAAGCCTTTGAGGACGTCAAAGCCTTAGTTGAAACATTTCGGAGTAAAGAAAGTTATTACTTATCAAACGAATACCAAGAAGCTGAAGCCAGAATCGATTTTATCAATAAATTTTTCATCGCTTTAGGGTGGGATGTCAACCACGATACCCAAAAAGACCCATACCGGCAGGAAGTGAAGGTTGAAAAGACCCAATCGAATCAAAAGCGTCCCGATTATACTTTCTTTTTAGACCCGAATTATAAAGACCCTATGTTTTTTATCGAGGCGAAAAAGCCCGCGAAAAATCTTAAGGATAAAAACTACTACTTTCAGACTATCAAGTACGGATGGAACGCCGGTACGCCTTTAGCAATTCTGACCGACTTCGAGGAATTTCATATCCTCGATTGCCGTTATAAACCGAATATCAATTATGTCCTCAACGGATCGCACCAATACTACCATTACTCTCAGTATACGGATAACGAGATTTTCGCGAAGATATACTATCTCTTTTCACGCGAGGCGGTTTTAGATAACTCGGTCGAACGGTACGCCAAGGATTTAAAAAAGCCTTCCGGTAAAGCCGTTCAGCGGGGACTGTTTAAGGAAAATATCAAACCCATTGACGACGATTTCCTTGAATTTATCGACGGCACAAGGGAAACCCTCGCGCGGGCGTTTAAGAAAAACGATACTCACCTTAACAGCGAAGAATTGACCGAAGCGGTTCAGAGAACTATCGACCGTCTCGTTTTTATCAGGTTCCTCGAAGATAAACTGATCGAACAGGAGAACTACATCAGCGAATTGGGCGGAAGCGGAAATATCTGGAAGGACTTTATCTCAGTCTGCCGCAAATTAGACGCAAAATACAACGGAATCGTTTTTAAAAAGCATTTCATCGATGAACAGGATTTCTCAGGGCCGGAATTGAAGGGCTTTTCCCAGATATGCGACGATATCTCTCATCTGAATTCTCCCTACGATTTTAACGTTATTCCCATTCATATCTTAGGCTCGATCTACGAAAGGTTTCTCGGCAAGGTCGTCCACGCCACCGAAAAACGGGTGACCGTCGAGGAGAAGCCGGAAGTCCGTAAGGCGGGCGGGGTTTATTATACGCCCAAGTATATCGTCGATTACATCGTGAAGAACACTGTCGGCGAACTGATAAAAGGAAAGACCCCGGCGGAAATTTCCAAACTCAGGATCGCCGATATCGCCTGCGGGAGCGGGTCGTTTCTCATCGGCGCGTTCGACTGCCTGCTGGATTACCACAACACCTACTACCGGGATAACCCCGATAAGGCGGTAAAAGACGGGTGCTACGAGAAAGAAGGACGGTGGGTGCTCAGTATCAGGCAGAAACAGAATATCCTTCTCAATAACATTTACGGCGTGGACATCGATACACAAGCCGTCGAGGTCACCCAGCTTTCCCTCGCGCTCAAAATGCTCGAGGACGAGACTACGGCGACCGCCAACGATATGCAGGTGCTGTTTCACGAGAAGATTATCCCGAACCTCAGCGGAAACATCGTCTGCGGGAATTCGCTGATCGGCACGGATATCCTGAGCGGGAGCCTGTTTTCGGGAGAAGAAGAGCGCAAGCTGAACCCGATGGATTTCGAGACCGCGTTTCCCGCCGTATTCAAATCCGGGGGCGACAGCGCAAGCGGCTTCGACTGCGTGATTGGGAATCCGCCGTATGTTAGAAATAGAGAGCTTGATAATTATATCAAAGAGTATTTTAATAAGAAATATCAAAGCGCGATGGGACAATATGATCTTTATCAACTCTTTTATGAAAAATCAATTAACCTCTTAAAAAATAACGGATTGCTTGGGTATATCACATCTAATAAATGGACAATTGCAAGTTATGGATTTAAATTGAGAGAATTCATATTAATGAAATGCAGAGTTTTAAAAATAGTTGATGTATCAACCATAGATGTGTTTAAAGATGCTTCAACGTATCCGTATGTCCTTATTTTAGAAAAGTCTAAAAATAATTTAAGTAGTAATATCATCCATTTTAAGAAGATAAGTGATAAAAATGATTTTAATGACAAGTATTCTGATTTGGAACAAAAGATTTTTGAAAACGATAGGAACAAGAATTTTGTTATTAAAGATAAGCCACTATGGCTGGAAAAAATTGATTCTATATCAATAAAACTTGGAGATATTTGCTCAATAAAAGAAACTATTCATACAGGTAATGTAAGGGAAAAACTAATTGTCAATGAAGAGATAGATAGTAGTTGTAAAAAATTGCTTTTCGGGAAAGATGTCCATAGATATGGTTTTTCATGGTCTGGAAAATATGTTAGATATGATAAAACACTAATAAAAAAAGAAAAGGGGGAATATGGGAATATTTGTGAACCAAAATATTTTGAAGAACCAAAAATTCTATTAAGAGATATTTCAAAAATCCCAGAAGCAGTTTATGATGAAGATTCATACTATTCTGTTAATACTCTATATTCAATTCAGACATTTGCAAACAAATATTCTCTTAAGTATATTTTAGGTTTGCTTCATTCAAATATATTAAAATATTACTTTAAGGTAAATTTTGAAGAGGCTCATGTTAGCGGTGGATTTTTAAGGTTTAAAAAAATCTATACTAGTCAATTACCGATCAGAATAATTGATTTTAATTACTTTTCGGATAAACAAATCCACGATAAGCTAGTTTCCCTTGTCGATCAGATGCTTGCCGCGCAAAAAGAACTGCATCATGCGAAAACCGACAAGGATAAATCTTATTACGAGCGGCGATGTAAAGAGCTGGACAATCAGATCGACCGTCTGGTGTATGAATTGTATGGATTAACTGAGGAAGAAATTAAAATCGTGGAAGGGAAATGACCCTTCGGCTGCACCTCGGCTTCGCTCGGTACAAGCGCTCACCATACGCTCAGGGTGACGGAGACTTGCTTGGGATAAGCGGCCGCGCTGTGACAAAAAAAGCCCCGCCGAAGCGGGGCTTAAAGTTCAAATTTTCGATTACTGTGCGCCGTTGATAGCGTCAAGCATCTTCTGTCCCTTCTCTTTGAGTTCGGGATTGATAGCCTTGACCTGTGCGCCCCATGCGCCCTTCATGGCGGCCATGAACTTGTCATAGTCGATTTTGAAGCGGATAATGTAGCGATAGTAGGTCTTGTCATCGGCGCCCTTGATTTCCTGAACATATTCCCAATAGGTGCCGGCTTCCAGAGCTCCGGAAGTATCGACATTCTTGGAAACAGCCGCGACTGCGTCATAGACGTAGGTTTCGAGACCCGCGCCTTCGCCCGCCATACCTTCGGTCACTTTCGCGAACTCGTGGGTGGCAAGCTGTTTGATCGCGTCAGCCATCTGGGCGATCTTCTGACCCTGAGCTAAGAGCTTAGCGGTTTCTTTCTGGGGATCTTCAGCTTCGACACGAAGATACACGAACTTCTTTCCGCCTTCGGCGCCTTCGCTCCATGCTTCATCGCTGGTTGCCCAATCGGGAGCAGGAGTCTTGCTCTGCTGGATGATGTTCAGTTCAATCTTAGCCGCCTTAGTAGGCTGAGGGGTGGGCTGAGGGGTAGGCTGGGTAGCCTGTCCGCCGCAGGACATCAACACGAACACAAATGCACTCAGTACGAGAATAGCCTTCTTCATTGAAGACCCTCCTTAAATTAGTTTTTTTATCCTTATTATTGTAATGTAAACATCAATTCGTTACCGCGCATCTCGAGAAGGTCGAAATCTTCGAACCCGGGCTGACTGCCGAGGTCGGTGAACAACGCTTCGAGAAGGTCGGTAGGGTTGCCCTTAAACTGGACATAGAAATCGAACGTTCCGGCAGACTTCGACCCGGACTTCATCGTGACATTGATAACCCCGCTGACTTTCTTCACCGCCGACGAGAAAGAGATCGCTTCCTTCGATGAAGCGAGGCCCTGGATGCTGACATAGTAGAAGCGTCCGCCGCCGATATACTTCTTGAGCGCGGGAACAAGTTCCTTCATCACTTTCGCCACGGCGTCCTTCATACTGGCCTTGATCGATACGGTCTTGTTGTTGAGTTCGTATTCCAAGCCGCCCTTTTCGATCGTGGCGACGAGTTTACCCGTGGTGCGGGCGAATACCTTTACGGTCAGCATGACATGAGCCTTTTTACCCTGATAGTTCACATCGGGAGTGATCTGGGCGTAAAGTTCCGCGAATACTTCGTTAGCGAGAAGCATGCCGATATCCAAACTGCCGGAATTGGCTTCCTGCAGAAGGTTCTTTTCTTCCTTGAGCTGTTCCATTGTTTCGACATCGAAAACCTGGATATTAGCCGCCGCGAGTTCCTTGTTGATCATCGTGACGCCCCACTGCGCGTAGGATTCGAAATCGGGATCCAAACCTTCGAACTGCTTTTCGTTGTAGGTGACGAGGAAGGTCAACGACGAAATATCGACGTCGTTGAAATCCTGAGCCGTGACATTGCCGTTATCTTTAACATCGGGGTCTTTCTGGGGATTGACAGGAGCGATCTCCGGGTCTTTCTGGGGAGTGACAGCGGGTTTACCGATTCCCATCGATTTGATATCGTCATTCAGCTTCTTGACGAAAATAGGCGCTTCGAACTGAAGAACCATTTCGCCGGCTTCGTTACGCGAAGAAGAAACCCATTTCTTCCACTTGCCGTTGATATACTTAGAGGCCTTCTGCCATGTGAGGAAGTTGCCCTTGATATCGGCGTTGTTGACATCATAGCCGAGGTAAGCCACGGCCTTCTTCACGATTTCCGTATAAGCCATATTTTTAGCGTCGTTCCATTCGGGAGCTACGCCGGTGGACTGGAAGACCAGTTCGTCGTCGATCACCTGCTGACTGCCGGAATTGCCTCCGCCGTAATTCTGAGGCTGGACCGCGGCGCCCGACGACCCGCATGACAACACCATCACGGCGAATAAAAAGAACACACCCATTATGGTTCCTTTCTTCTTAAGTTCTTTCATGGATAATCCTCCATATTTTATTCTCTCTTAATGTAGCATTTTTTATAAGTATTTTCAAGCATTTGGCTCGATATTTTAAAAATATAGTCATAGCTTAAGGGCACCGCCCACTTTTAAAAACCTGAAGGTTTTTAGAAAATCCATGAATTCACTCTTACTTTCTTTCTGCACGGTCAGAAAGAAAGTAAGCAAAGAAAGAGCCGCCGCGCTGATAAAGCTCTGGGGAAGAGCCGGAAAATCCAAAACGGGCGCAACTCGCATGAGATGACCACTTGAAGCGACAAAGGAACAGCGTCGGACATGCGCCCTTGGTCGGATTTTCCGGTGGTTAGAAGCGCTTTAGAGTGCGCGGGTAAAACAGCCAACTTCAATTCCGCGATGTAGTTATGTCTTCGGCTGTACGGACCCCGCCGCTATGCCGCGACTTCTTCTAAGCGGAACGGCCAGAAACGCCGATGTCCAAAGCGCGACTCTTTATCGCTTTTTAAGGTAATTGACCGCGAGTTTCGGCGTTTCCCGTTCCGCGCCTCTCTTCTTTGGAACGGCATCTGGCGGGGAACCTCTTTCTTTTATGCTTTCTTTCTGGGTTTGCAGAAAGAAAGCATTGAGGGTTTTGCATCACAGGAGAGTTTTTAGAACTCCCTTAAATCCTTAACAAAAGAATTGACCATTGGGCGCTATTTTTCTACAAAAAACTTTATTTTACGCGCAAAAGCCTCGCTCATCGGAATCGCCCATACACTAATTACTTAATTGCCGGGGAAAACTCACAATAAACCGAGCAGACGGCCGAACAATTCGGAATTTTCAGTCAGCTCGTGGTCGTGCATGATCCTGAGTATCTCCTTGACCTTCTCGAACTTCTTGCCGAACATGAGGACGACCGATGCCGTCCGGATTTCGAGCTTCGAGATCGATACCGATGACGCCAGAAGGTGACGGATTTCGACATCCATCCACTCGTCGAGCACCTTTTTCTGCTCCGGGGATAGTTCCGCTTCCAGCGTATCGGTGTAACGTTCGCGGATCGCGCCCCCTATCTTCATTTCGAGTTCGCTGAATACCTGCGGGTTCTTACTCATCGTGCATTCCTTCTACGCTTGGTAACGGTTCGTGATCGGCATACGCCTGTCGCGCCCGAACGCTCTCGGGGTGATCTTAATTCCGGGAGGCGCCTGACGCCGTTTGTACTCCGAACGGTCGATGAGCTTCATCACCCGCTTCACCAAACCCTCGTCGCCGATATCCTTCACGATCGCTTCGAGCGACCAGTCCTCTTCCACATACGCGCAGATGATCCGGTCGAGGATGTCGTACTCCGGCAGGGAGTCAGTGTCCTTCTGGTCGGGCCGGAGTTCCGCCGAGGGCGGACGGTCGATAATCCGCCTCGGGATGACCTCGTTCTCGCAGTTGATATAGTCGGCGAGCCTGTACACCACCGTTTTCAGTACATCCTTGATAACCGCGAAGCCGCCCGCCATGTCGCCATAGAGGGTGGCATAGCCCGTGCTCATCTCGCTTTTATTGCCCGTCGTCAGGACAAGCCAGTTGAATTTATTGGAAAGCGCCATGATGATATTGCCCCTGATACGCGACTGGAGGTTTTCTTCTGTGGTATCGAACGGTTTCCCCTGGAACGGCGCCTCGAGGGTTTTCAGGTAGTCCTCGAAAAGGGGCTGGATGGCGAGTTCGTGCATATCGATCCCGAGGTTCTTCGCGAGCAGGTGCGCGTCCTCGCCGCTGATAGACGCTGAAAAGCGCGACGGCAGGTAGATACCGTGCACACGCTCCGGGCCGATAGCCTCGGCGGCGATTGCGGCTACGAGTGCGGAATCGATCCCGCCCGATACCGCGATCAGCGCGTCCTTGAACCCGTTCTTGTTCATATAGTCGCGTGTCCCGAGCACGAGTGCCCGGTAGATCGAGCTTGTCTCGTCGGCGAGCTCGTTCACGAACGGCGGCTTCTCTATCGCGGCGGACGGAAGCTGTTTTCCGCCGATCTGGAATTCCTTGATAGGGAACGGGCTGGTCTGGAGTGTCTTGCGCTCACGGCGTCGGATGTCTTTCAGCCGCTTGAGGAAAACCGTCTCGACATTGATATCGAAGCACTGGAAGTCATCGGAGAACGGTTCCAGCCGCGCGATCAGACTGCCGGTTTCGTCATACGCGGTGGATGTCCCGTCGAACACCAACTCGTCCTGCCCGCCGATCAGGTTGCAGTTCATCAGGACGGCGATCTCGTCTCCCGCGCGAGCGGAATACATCTTCTCGCGGAATTCCTGCTTCCCGGTCTGGTACGGCGATGCGCTCGCGTTCAGGATGACCTCGGCGTCGCCCACAGAGGCCTGGTAATGCCCCGGGCCGTCGGGATACCAGAGGTCTTCGCAGATATTGTATCCGATCCTGACGTTCTTGTAGATATAGATCGGGATGGTGGAGCCCGACGCGAAATAGCGCTTCTCGTCGAACACGCCGTAGTTCGGAAGGTAAATCTTGCGGTAGATATCGACAAGGTTTCCCCTGTGGAGCACCGCCGCGGCATTGTAGATATCGTCCTCACGGTCGATAAACCCGGCGAAGATCAGCATATCGTATGACGATGTGAAATCCGCGAGCTCTTTCAGCGCGTTGATATTCGAATCGATAAACTGGGCTTTATAAACCAGGTCTTCCGGCGGATAGCCGGGGATAGTCAATTCGGGAAAAATGAGGACGTCGGCATTCTCATCGGACGCCCTGACTACGGCGTCCTTCATCTTCTTCAGGTTGCCGTCGATATCGCCGACTGTCGTGTTGATCTGCGCGAGAGCGAAACGCAAGACTCTCATAGATACCCTCTTTTCTGTTATAGTATAGGGGAGTTCTAATACTCTCCAAGGTGCAAAACACTCTGTTCTTTCTTTCTTCAAACCCAGAAAGAAAGAACCAAAGAAAGAGGTTCCCCGCCCGATGCCGTTCCAAAGAGAAGGGGCGCGAAACGGGAAACGCCGAAACTCGCGTTCAACTGCCAAAAAAAGCGATTGAAAGTCGCGCTTCGGACATCGGCGTTTCTGGCCGTTCCGCTTGGTAGAAGTCACGGCATAGCGGCGGGGTTCGAACAGCCGAAGATATAACTACATGGTAGATTGAAGTTGGCTGTTTCACCCGCGCACTTTAAAGCGCTTAAAACTCCCGGAAAATCCGAAGAAAAGGCATTTGTCCGACGACTCCCACGGAAGGGAGAAGGTCCGACAGGAGCCATGGATGGCGGGTCGGACGACCGAAGGAAGGAGTTATGCCTTTTCCGGATTTTCCGGCTCTTCCCCTGAGCTTTATCAGCGCGGCGGGTAGCTTGTCCCGCGTTCCTTGCGGGGTTCTTTGTTACTTTCTTTCCCTGTCCGCCGACGCCATCGTCCTGTTCACCTGCATTCTGTTTCGCAAAAGCAGACATGCCTTCCTTCTGAGATGTAAGGCAGGCGGAAGGCGCGGTGCCCGCTCAGAAAGAAAGTAAGAATGTGTTCAAAGGTTTTCTAAAATCTTAAAAGTTTTTAGAAAACCCGATAGTAATTTGTTACTTCAAATAATCAACATAATGAAGTGACCATTGAGCTATTTATTATCGATTATGTCTTGAAATATTCGAAATATCAAGGTTTTTGAACTACCCTTATTATAGAAAGAACCCGGTTTTTAGACAAGGAGTTTCAGCGAAAATATTATTCCGCGCCGGGGGGTAAATCCTATTCGCCGGAAGAAGTTTCACTGAGATCGAGATGACCTCGGATTCGTTTTATCAGCTCTACGAGCGTAAACGGCTTCTGGATAAAATCGAGGTTCATCGATTCGATCTGGTCGGCGCGGATAGCGGCGTCCGCGTACCCGCTTGTCAGGATGACCGGCAGGCCGGGATTATCGGACTGGATCTCCTGCGCGAACTCTATCCCGTTCCCGTCGGGGAGAAGGATATCCGAGATAAAAAGGCGGATATTTTTCCGGTTCTCCTCGTACTTTTCACGCGCCGTCATAATATCCGGGCATGCGATAATATGGTAGTTCCATGAATTCAATGTGTCGGCGACAAGGTTACGGACACCGTTCTCGTCCTCGAGATAAAGGATCATTTCGCCGTTACCGCGGAACACCTGCGCGACCCGTTCTTCGTTTGCCATCGCCGAGTTCTGTACGCCGTGAGTCACGGGGAAAAAGAGCTCGAACGAGGTTCCTTCGCCGGGGGCGCTTTCGACATTGATCCAGCCGTTATGCTGTTTCACAATCCCGTACACCACCGAAAGCCCGAGGCCAGTCCCTTTACCCGATTCCTTTGTGGTAAAGAACGGATCGAAGATTTTTTTCAGTACCTCTTCGGACATTCCCGTCCCGTAATCGATGATCGAGAAGGCGGTGTATTTCCCCGGGACGGCGTAGGTATAGGTTTTGCAGTACTCTTCGCCGATCTCGGCGTTGCGGGTTTTCCATGTGATGACACCGCCGTGCGGCATGGCGTCGCGCGAGTTTAACGTGAGATTGAAGATGATTTGTTCGATCTGCATGGGGTCGGCGGAGATCACCTTGATATCCTGATCGAGAAGGAGTTTGATCTGGTAATTCTCGCCGAGCAGGCGCTGGATCACCGCCTGGAGCTCGAAAAGTTTTACGTTCAGGTTCATCGTCTGCGGCCTGATAATCTGCTTTCGGCTGAATGCCAGCAGTTGGGAAGTGATAACCGTGGCGTTATCCGCCGCTTTGACGATCTGTTCGAGGGATTGGCTATCGCCGGGGTCGGCATCCGTACGCATGAGCAGGAGTTCGGCATACCCCTTGATGATGGTCAGGTAGTTCCTGAATTCGTGCGCGACCCCTCCGGCCATTTTCCCGATCGTGTCGATCTTATTGATCTGGTTGATCTGGTTCTGGAGCTTACTTCGCTCTTCTTCGTTGAGAGTCTGATCGGTTATATCGCGGAACATACCGGCAAGCCCGATGTAATCGTCCTTTTGGTCGAAAACGGGCGAAAGGAAGTATTCGATATAGATGATCCGCCCATCGAAATTGATTGAGGTTCTTCCGGACAGCTTTTTCTGTTTTTTTGTCATTTCATTGTTGATTTTTGAATACAGTAAACCTACATCCTTCGGAAAGATTTCCTCGTTCGTTTTCCCCAGAATCTGATTCCGTTTCAGCTTATAGAAAACCTCGAACTCTTTATTGACATCCATGAACCGGTTTTCCCGGTCCTTCAGCCAGACTACGAACGGGATATTGTCGAGCATGGTGCGCTGGTGTGCCTCGATCAGCCTAAGCTGGGTGTTCGTCAACTCGAGCTCGTCGGTAGTGATCAGGAATTTTTCGATCATACGGCTGATGTCCCCGAACTCGGAGTCCGATTTCAGCAGATCCTTCACAGGCTGGATGGAATTGTTCTTTAACGCGAGCGAAATCCTGCGGTTCGGGACGGCGATCCTGTTCAGCAGGAAGAAGAACATGAATACATACGAGATGATGAGGAAAAGCTGGAGAAGCAGTTCCTGGCCTATCAGACGGTCGCGGTATTCGCCGAGAGAACCTTCGTTGAAACGGAACATCACTTCGAACGGATTCCCGCTACCCGGAAGCGGCATATATCCGGTGAGAAGGGGATCGTCCGCTGAAAACCCTCTATTCGAGAGAGGAGTTTGGTACGGGTGTAGCTCGATAATTTCGAACTGAAGAGCGTCTTTATACTCCTGCAGATACTCCTGATCCCATTCCTTCGCGGTAAAAAAATACCCTGCCGGCGGGGTAATACGGCCGGCGTCGGCGGTCGGGTGGATAGTTATCCCGAATATCTGGAAGAATCGTCCGCCCTGCTCGATAAAAAGTTCGAGCATTCTGTTTGTGGCGAAATGAGAGATAATACTTTTTGGGTCGATTCTGATAAACTGAAGAACGTCCCGAAAATCGGGATTGGTGATTACCGAGTCGAAGTAGACCGGTTTAGCATCCGGATTATATACCCATACCGCGTCGATAGAAAAAGTCTCGGGTATCATACTGAGGTTTGCAGTCGCCCATGACTTGTTTTCGGTTTTCACGAATTTGACCATGTCGTCCCAGTAGGTGTAATCGATAGCCATTTTCCAGATCGATTCTGTTTTTAACGAGTAGATGAGGTGGAAAAGCTCTTCTTTTTTCTGCGAGCTTTCCTGGATAAAGAAACCGATATTATCATGGAAAGATTTATTATTGAGGGCGAGGAAGATGGAAACCAGCGCAAGATGGATAAACAGATAGATAAAAATCCACCTGGAAATTTTCACCCTTAATTACCTCCGCAAGTCCACATAATAATATTAACATACGAATAGAAAAAGACAAGGATTATTTCGAACGCGGAGACAATATTTTTATCAATGCGATAAATTTAACAGATTATCCCGAAATCGATTCCGAATCCGGGTCGAGCGAAGCGATCCTTGACACGACTGTTTTCCTCGACGGGTTCGCGTAGCTGTACACGCAGTAGTGCGGGCAGGTGTCGTATCGTCCGATATCCTTCGACGGGACGCATCCGCAATACTTGCGCCGTCCTTTGTCTTTCGGAGCACGTGGATACACACATACGCTCTATTAATCAAAATACAGCCCTATATGTAATGAAATAGACATACTCCTTATGGAGTATTTTATTGCATATAGGTAAAATAGTTTGAAAGAATAAACCGAGCGTGTTAATATGCTTACGTTCGCGCGGAAAACCGCGTCGAACCAAATCAAAATAGCGGAGGATGCTATGAAGAAAGTTTTATTAGGATTGATGGCGGGGATTTTTGCCGCCGTGATTGCCGCCGGATGCGCGCCCGCAGTTGTGCCGTCCGCGGATCCCGATATTCAGAGGTTTATCGGGACATGGTGGTTGACCAACTTTTCCAATCCCGGCGGAACGGGTTCCTATGTGAGCAAGAACGTTTCGGGATCGGTCGTTACTTACACACAGGGTTCTTATACCCAGGTCTTTAACATGACGAACTACGGCGGCGGTTCCACGAATGTCATGACGGGCAACGTGTTCGGTACGTGGAACACTGACAGCGGCGCGAAAAAACTCGTCATGGCCGCAACGGGAGGCACGATAACCAACACTTCCTACTCGACCGGAGCCACGAATATGGGAATCACAAACCATACCGCCCTCGGCGACAGCACCCCGATGATCTACACGTTCTCCCTGAGCGACACGAAGGTGAGATTGACGGACGAATCGGATACGAACATCTACATGGAATTC
>Ga0154538_132_pt2 | contig 40501 bp, 35 predicted proteins | sample RifGroF1_FD_105681 | JGI IMG/M metagenome (GOLD analysis project Ga0154538, IMG submission 105681) | Spirochaetes bacterium GWF1_51_8 | reverse complement strand
CGCCCGCGAAGAGCTTCCCGCACACGCGCGGAAAACTCACTATCGAGTTCGAGAAATGCATCCTCTGCGGTATCTGTATGAAGAAGTGCCCGTCGTATGCCATCGATGTCGATAAAACCGAAAAGACATGGAGACTCGACCGGATCAAATGTATCTCGTGCGGAAGCTGTACCGACTGGTGCCCGAAAAAGTGCCTGCATCTTCAGAACGCCTATACCGAGTCGAACTCCGTAAGAGAAACATTCGTCGAGTCGCACAAAGGTGCATGAGTACCCGGCGGTCGAGCAGATCGTGAAGATCGCGCTCAAGACCGCGGAAGAGCATCAGGCTCTCGGCGTTCTCAAGGTCGGCATCGCTATCGGCGAACTGTCCGGTTTCGCCGAGGAGTCCCTCACCTTCTACTACGATATCCTGAAAAAAGACCACCCGAAATTGCAGAATTCCGAACTTATTGTCAGATATATCAAGCCCGTCCTGCGTTGCGCCTTGTGCGGAAGCGAGTACGAGCGCGACGGCCGTTCGTACACATGCCCGAAGTGCGGGGGGAAGAGCGCGCCGACTAAAACGGGAACCGAGTTCTATATCGAGAATATCGAGATCGAGAACGAGGAATAGCTTTTTACCCGCAGAGCAATCGAAATAAGGAGACCGCGATGGAAAAAGAGGTGATCGACCTCAAGATCGATATCTACGAAGAGAACCAGAAGATCGGAGAAGAAATCCGAAAGGAACTCACCGCGCGGAATATCCTGTCGGTCAATATCCTCGGGAGCGCGGGAGCCGGGAAGACTTCCGTCCTGGTCCGCCTGATCGAACGGTTGAAAGGGATTCCGGTCACCGTAATCGAGGGCGACCTCGAGACAGATATCGACACCCGTAAACTCCAGTCCCTCGGGATCGACGCCTACCAGATCAACACAAACGGCATCTGCCACCTCGATTCGCCTATGATCCGCGCGATCCTCGGTAAAAAAGAAATCGCCCCCGGCACCATCCTGTTCGTGGAGAATATCGGCAACCTCGTCTGCCCGGCGGAATTCGATATCGGCGAGCATCTCAGGATCGTGGTGAGTTCCGTGCCCGAGGGAAGCGACAAGCCCTATAAGTACCCGATCATCTTCCAGCACGCGTCGGCGATTGTATTGAACAAGTCCGACCTCATGCCGTACATCGACTTCGACGAGACCTATTTCCGCGAGGGGGTCGGGGTGATGAACCCGTCCGCCCCGGTGTTCGACGTCTGCGCGAAGGACGGCACGGGTTTCGACATGTTGGCCGAATGGCTTACCGGCGAAAAGGCCAAATTCAAACAAAAATAATTCCCCCCAATTCAAATCGCTACTTGAGATAATTCCGAAACCGGTATATATTATTCTGAACCGATGACAGATAAAATCGGTTTAATGGAGCGGTGTATGAATCGAATTTTTAAAGTATTCATCGTCCTTTCTTCAATGTTTTTCATATCGTGCGATATCCTTTTTCCGCCTACGCCGCCCGCGCCCACGCCTCCGAAGATTCTCGATACTATCGGGAGCGTTTCCGCGGGAACATCCGGCTATATCAAAGGATGCAACTATCTGACGCTATTCAACTCTATGCTTTGTTTTCTCGGTAACAACGGTTCGAAGGATATCCTTTATTCTTCGGACGGCAGCAGTATTTTCGATGTTTCGTCGGGTTCATCGGATTACTCGAACAACTTCGAGTACCCCGCGGTATATAACTCCAGGGTTTATTTTCAGGGCTATAACGGATCGAGCTATAAAATCTATGAATTCGACGGTCTTCTGATTAAGAATGTTTCACCGGGAACATCCAGTTACTTGGCGTACTTCAGATGGGAAAGCATTGTCTATAATTCAAAACTCTATTTCCAGGGTCATAACACCAGTGCGGCTTACAAGATGTTTGAAATGGGAAATTCTCTGAGTGATATCGATGCGGGCACTTCGGATTACCAGACTAGTTTTGCTTGTCCCGTCATCTACAATTCCAAGCTCTATTTTCAGGGAAATAACGGTGTGAGCGATAAGATATATGAATTCGACGGAGCACAGATAAAAAACGTGTCTCAGGGTTCCTCGGACTACCTGACTCACTTCGGGGCCGGGGTGGTTTACAACTCGAAACTGTACTTTTATGGCCGCGACGGCGGTACTGAAAAAATCTACGAGTTCAACGGTTCCTCGGTCGCGAACGTATCCGCCGGAACATCCGGATATACTTCGTCGTTCCTCAGGGGAATAGTCTGTCAAAATAAGCTCTACTTCCTTGGCAACGCGGGCGGACCGGATATAGTCATGATGTTCGACGGCACCAATATTAACACCGTTTCGGCAGGGACTTCCGGGTATCTGAGTTCGTTCGAATCTCCCGTTGTCTTTAACTCGAAACTTTATTTTCAAGGTAACTCCGCGGCAGGATATAAAATGTTCGTAATAGACGGCAACGAGATAAAGTCAGTTTCGAGCGGAGGGTCGGACTATAATACACTTTTCCAATCCCCGATTGTGTATAACGACCGTCTTTACTTCGACGCTTCTGACGGCAGTTACCAGAAGGCTTATATGTACGACGGTGCAGAGATTAGAAACATTAATGTCGAAGCGGGTTCGGATTACACCATGGGATTCATGACGCCGGTTGTCTTCAATTCCCGGATTTACTTCATCGGAAAATTCGGCGCGGGTTTTAACGATTATAAAGTATACGTCCTGAAATAAAAAATAGGGCTGTCTTAAAAAGTTACATTAGGGAATATTTGTCATTGCGAACGAATTCGAAAAATTCGTGAAGCAATCTGTATTATTTACTGATAAACAGTTAAACAGACTGCTTTGGTGCGTTGCGTCTCGCAGTGACAGACTTTTCCGCAATTTGTATTCTTTTGAGACAGCCCCTTATTTTATTAGAACATCCTGATCCGCGTGAACACCCCGTAATGATCCGAAACTAAGCCGATCACCGAGGGAGTGAACACAATCTGCGAACAGACCGGCTGGAACATATCGTTCGTCTTGAAGAAGATATAGTCGATCCGTCCGGGATACGTGCCTCCCACCGTGAAATGTTCGGCGAGCGCAGGTTTGTTGTTCGCCGTCGGGTTGACCGCGAAATAGGTATCGATATACTGCCCGTTGCTGACCATAGTCAGGTACCCCTGATTCCACGGCGCATCGTCAGTGGGATTGCAGTTGTAGTCGCCGCAGACTATCGAGAGCACGGGGCTGCCCACGGCCGCTTCCTTCTGGTCGACAAGCGTTTTCATATCGATGATCGAAAGGTTGTGGTTGTTGTCGCTTACGGATGTTTTCCAGTAGAGATGGGTCGAGAAGAAATTGACCTTACCGAAACCGCCGATCACGATCTCTGAATAGATCACTTTTCTCGAAGCGATACTGTTGACCGAAGTATCGGCTGTGATATACTTATTGGTCGTCGAGAGGATCGGGTATTTCGAGACGCACGCGATCCCTTCTTCCCATACACTCCACCCGTAATGCGCCCAATCCCAGACATAGTAATAATCCAGCCCGTAGTATTCCTTCAGGCGTTTTGTCACGATATATGCCATATTATCCACACGAATCTTCCCGGTTAGGAACGCGCTGTTGTTTTTCTGGGCGCATTCCTGGAACGCGATCAGGTCGACATCCAGCTTCGCGATCAGATCGACGATCATATCGAACTTCGCGTCCTGTCCGCTCTCCTGGTAAGTGTGCATATTGAGCGTCAGGATCACCAGCTCGTTCGTCGGCTTGGAATAGGACGCAGGGTCGTAGGAATACTTGAGCGTATCCACAACCGTTATATTCGTCGTATTGGGATCGGCGTTCGGCAGGTCGGCCTTCGTATAACCCGGATAAAAATCGCCGGCAGTTTCACCGTTCGCGTTCTGCGCGACTACCCGGTAGTAGTTGGTCGTACCCGCGTTAAGTCCCTGATGGAGATAAGACAGAGACGTTGTGTTGGTAAGAAGGTAGGGATTACCGGTGCCGTTGGTGGAGACATAGAGCGAGTAACCGGTCACCCCGGCGAGCGCGCCCCACTTGATATAGATACAGTTCGTGACAATACCGCTTTTTGTCAGGAGGACTGCTTTATCGGGAAGAACCGGCGCTTCGATATTCGCGGCACATCCGGCCATAACCGCTATAAACGCTATGATTGCTTTTTTCATATACCCTCCTTCCGCTTCTGAACAATTTACAATCCTATTTATTTTATACCCCAGTGAAGGATTATGCAAGTATCGGCTCAAAAAAGAAGCCCCGTTCGGAGTGAGCGGGGCTTTCGTATCTTTTCAGTAAATTTAGAGCTTGATGTTGTCCAAAAGGAACTTCTGGGCCGCGGCGACAGACTTGCCGGATTCGAACTGGAAGCCGAGGTCTTTCAACGTGAACTCCATCGCCTGGAGCTGGATAATCACATCGGTCTTGTCCATATAACCGAGACTCCCGAGGCGGAAAATCTTCCCGGCCATCGAACCCTGTCCGCCCGCGATAGTCACGCCGTACTTGTTCTGCATGATATCTGGTATCTTCTTGCCTTCGACACCGTCGGGCACACGGACCGCGGTAACAGCATCGGACGGGCGAACGTTAGGGACGTCGGCGAAAAGCTTGAGCCCTATCGCCTGCACACCCACACGGATCGCTTCCGCGATTATATAGTGGCGCTTGATCACGTTATCGATCCCTTCGCTCACCATCATCTTCAATGCCATATTGAGGCCGATAATGATAGTCACCGCGGGAGTCCATGAGGTCGTATTCTTTTCGTTTGACTTGATTTCGCCCGCGAGGTCGAAGTAGTACTTCGGCAGGTTCGAGGTCTCCATCATCTTGCGCGCCTTCTCCGATGCGGCGAGGAACGCGAGTCCCGGCGGGATCATGAACGACTTCTGGGAACCGGCCACCGCTACGTCTATTCCCCATGCGTCCATTTCGAGTTCCATACATCCGGCTGCGGTGATCGCGTCGACAACAAAAATCGCGTCGGTCTTACGGACAACTTCCGCGATACCCTTGATATCGAACGCCACGGCTGTGGACGTTTCGCTGTATTCGGAATAAACCGCTTTCACGCCGGGATTGGCCTTTAGGGCTTCCGCGACCGCCGCGGGTTTGACATCCTTACCGTACTCGGCCTTCAGCTCGATTACTTCGACACCGTAGGCTGTGCCTATTTCGGCAAAACGTTCGCCGAACTTACCGGCCGAAACTACGATCGCTTTATCGCCTTTCGAAAGGAAATTCGTAATTGAGGCTTCCATCGCTCCCGTACCCGACGAGGTAAAGGTGACAACGGGGTTCTGGGTCTTGAAGACCTGCTTTAACAACTGGGCGTTCTCGGCGATAATCGCGTCGAACTGGGGAGTCCTGTGATGAATAAGGGGCTTAGCCATCTCATTCAGGATTTCCGCTGGAACCGCCGTGGGTCCCGGAGCGCATAAAAACTTCTTCACGATCATAAGTTTCCTCCGCGTCTGTATTGACCGATAGTATCGGCACGCATAGTAAATTTTATCCTATGGTTAGGATTCTGTCAAATTTATCCGTCAAGTTTATTATTTCACAAGCTCCGATCAATACTTATAGTCCTTGATCGCTTCCAGCAATTCAAGCCGGTTTTTAATATCCATTTTATGATAGATATTCCTGACATGCGTCTTCACCGTGAATTCGGAGATGAACAATTTTTCGCCGATCTCGCGGTTGGACAACCCCGCTATCAGGTGCCTGATAATCTCCACTTCGCGGTCGCTTAACGGAAACTTTTCGGTCAGCACCGGTGTCGCGAGCGCCGTACCCGGGTATTCCAACGACTTGACCGTAAAAAAGCTGAAACCATAGATAATCATCGCGATATTCATGAAAATAAACAGGACCGGAAACGGCAGGCTGAATCCCAGTGAAGGATTGGATATCGAAAAAAAGCGCCCGGTAATCTCGAGAAAATAATAATAGCCCATCCCGAGCGGCCCGATAACCATGAACATATTCGCCATCCTCCGCATCCGTTTATCTTCCGCCAATTTCCTCTTCCGCAGGACATGCAGGAAAGTCATCAGGAACAATCCGAGGAGAATGAAGTTATAGACATAGTAACCCCAGAGCGGGGTGCGGGTTTCGGGGATTTCGAATATCTTGCTGAATATCAGTATCGTACAGAAGACAAAGGAATGGATTACAAGAAACCATTTCGCATAATGGATTTTCCTTTTTATTATGAACTGAAAGAAAAGATAGCTGATGGACATAGTGGCCGAGAGAAGCAGATACATCATGCGTTTTATCACATAGATATAGCTGTTGTCGGGAATTAAACCGAACCGCGCGCCGTCACGGTAAATAAGGACAGCGATGATATTTATAATCAGGATGAACTGAAGGGTTATAAAAAAGACCAATTCAGTAATTTTGAACTTCACGCAAACGTAGATAGACAATATCAATACCATGAAGCCTAGTACGACGGCTATGAGATTGACTGCCAGGATCAAATTCTGCATTTTGTTTTCCGATTTGATTTCATAGTATTATACAGAAAAAGCCTGAAAATTGTAAGTAAATCCTCGGCAAATTGTTCCATTTTTCATCAAAACATACTAAAATGAAGCGAAGAAAGGAGGTGACCGATATGGCTAAAACCATGATTTCCGAAGAGTTCATGTCCCCCGAGGAGATCGAGATGCTCATACGGGCGGCGAGGATCGCATCCTCCCCATTTTCGAAAATTCTCTTCTTCGCTTTATCCCTGATCGGCACGGCGGCCGCGATTATCGGGATGATTATTAACGATACCCGGATGATCATGATCGGTATTCTCTGGATGGTCATTTTTATCGGCCTCATCTTTATCGTGCACTGGACCGGTAAGGACTACAAGCTCGATCTTGCCGAACACAGAAAGGTGATCGTGAATTCCATAGTGGAAGAACGGATCATCGAGAAGGTAATAAAAAACAACAGCGCTTCCATCGTCTACAGGCTGAGGATAAAGGAAATCAATTTCGAGGTCTCGCGGGAAACTTACGAACGGTTCGATAAGGGCGACACGGTCACCGTCCATTACACCAAGCACGCCCGCGTCCTCCTCCTACTGAAGAGCCGTTAGCGCGGGACGTCTGTAAAACAGCGGTTGTTGTTGTTATTCATTTACGAGCATAATATTGTCTTTCATGAAAGGGGGCATATATGAAAAAAGGGATAGTGTTACTTCTTCTCTGGATTGCCGTTCCTCTCTACTCGGAATACTTTTATATCAAGGATTACCGTGTCGATATCCAAATCGGATATGACGGCGTACTCGACATCGAGGAGAAAATCCTCGTGCATTTTACCGAGCCGCGTCACGGGATCCTTCGTTTTATCCCGTTGCTGGAATATGGAAAACCCGAGATATTTATCAGCGGCCTGCATACTGTCGAGCATATCTGCCTTGAGTATGCCGAAATGCTCATCGATGAAAAAGCGAGAATAAACGCCGGGTTCGACGGCATGAATATCCCGGAAGACTTCGCGGTCGCGTTCGGGAAACCGGTGAAGTACGCTATCCTCAACCAGAATCTCAGGATCGGTTCGCTGTTCACCGAGGCCGACGGCGACCACGAGTACGTCATCCGTTATCAGGTCTATCACGCGGTGACCGGTCATACCAATTTTATCCAGCTCTACTGGAACATCATAGGCACCGAGTGGAAGACCGAGATCAAGAAGGCGTCGTTTACAATTACCCTTCCGCCGGGAGTTAATATAACCCCGGAGAACATCTCTATCAATACCGGATATAAAGGTGAGAAGGGCAAAAACGCCAAAATCAGTATCCTGTCTAATGTGATCTCCGGAAAGACATTGAAAACGCTCTATGCTAACCAGGGCCTCACTATTATGATGAAGTTTTCCACCAATTCCTTCGCCCCGGTGCGCGCGAATATACTCACTCTGATCGACTCATGGCTGACTTCCGTGATTTCCGTGAAAACGGATTCATACTACTGGTTTATCATGCCGGGATCAATCCTTCTCGTCGTCTTTTTGCTCTGGTTTATTTTCGGGCGCGACAGGGTAGGAGTATTAACAACCGAATTCTTTCCGCCAAAATCCATGAATCCCGCGGAGGCCGGGATGCTGATTAACGATAAAATGGACCCGCACGATATCCTGTCTCTCATCTATTACTGGGCAGTCAAGAAAAAGCTGAAAATCGAGAAACAGAAGGACGGATTTTACCTGAGAAAGCTCGCTTCGCTCGACAGTCAAAATCTGTACGAGACCGAGCTTTTCGGTCACATTTTCTACAGCGGGAATTATGTGGGCGTAAAAGAAATGGGGGAACAGGTCGGCAATGTTATGTACTATGTCAGGGATTCGTTGAAAGAAACGGTCAAGACTAAAAAGTACTACACCCCCGGGATGAGAAAGCTCTCGATATTATTCGGCGGGTTGTGGAAATTGCTTTTCTGGGGCACTTTCGTACTCTTTTTATTCGATATCGAATTCCGCTTTGTTGTAAGATTCCCCACCCTGATGCCGTATGTCTGGATTCTGCAGGCCGCTCTTTTTATCGCGAGCTTCGTTTTTCTGTTTTTCAGCAGTAAGGTTCATATATTCACCCTGTTTCTCAAATTTATTTATCCCCTCATCTTCACCCTGCTGATCGTATCCGCCGCCCCGGGAATCTCGGTTTTCTTCGGATCGTTTATTACAATGCCGCTGATGCTGTCATTCTTCCTGAGCGCCTTCGTTTTCAGGTCGTTCAGGTATATCATCATGAGAAAGACCGATATCGGTATGAAATGGTTCCGGCGGGTCAAGGGTTTCGCGGAATTTATCGCCCGGGCGGAAAAGGACCAGTTGAAACGGCTTGTAGACGAACGGATCGACTACTTCGAGATGACTCTCCCTTACGCCATCGCGTTCGGAATGGCGAAGGAGTGGATCGCAAAGTTCAAGGGGATTCAGCTTTCCATGCCGTCATGGCTGACCGGCTCGGGGGTGACAAAGGATTACGATATCGATATGTTCCAAAGAGACATGGAGAACTCGTGGCGGGACTTGAGAAAGAGTTATACCGAGAGTTCGCCGACAGGAACAGGTGACTCATCCTCGTCCGACTCCTCGTGGAGTTCGGGGAGCAGTTCCGGCGGCAGTTCGAGCAGCGATTCCGGCGGGAGTTCGGGCGGAGGTTCGGGAGGCGGAGGCGGGTCGAGCTGGTAACTCATTCTCCGCCGGTCAAGTTACGCAGCACTTCCTTTACATACGGGCTCTCGAACTCGTCGGCGAGGATGTCCATACAGTAGACGTTCAAGGCTTTCTGCCCGAAATAGGTCTCCTCTCGCTGGACCGCGCTTAGCTTGAACCCGGTCTTTTCGTATGCACGGATGCCGCGTTTATTGAACGCTTTTACCTGAAGCCGGACGGTTTCGAGGTTCAGGATATTGAAGCCGTAATCGAGGATGAGACAGGTCGCCTCGGTGCCGTAACCCTTGCCCCAGTAGTCTTTTTCGCCAATCACGATTCCGAATACGGCGCTACGGCTCACCCAGTCGATATCGTGCAGGCGGCAGATTCCGATATATTCGTCCGTCGCAAGGTCGACAATAGCGAATTCGCAGTCCATCCGTGAAAGCGAACCTTCCATCCGTTCTCGGATTTTCAGTTCATTTGGCGCGACCAGGATGCTCATATTCATCGACGTCTCGACGTCGTTCAGCCATTTCGCGGAATGGGACGAATCGTCCGGGTCGCGGGGGGAGAGATAGCACTTTTTCCCCACGAGCTTCTTATAGTACGGCACGTTCTATTCCTTGATAAAATTCTTCACATAGCCGCTTTCGTACTCGTCGGCGAGAATATCCATTAGGATAAAGTCGTAACGCTTCCCGGCGATTTGGAACGCCTTCCGCCATCGCCCGATCTGCTTGAATCCTGCCTTCTCGTACGCGCGCACGGCGCGCTTGTTGAATTCCATCACCTTCAGGAATATGTTGTGGAGATTGATGATATTGAAGCCGAAGTCGAGGATGAGGCGGGTCGCTTCTTCGCCGTAGCCCTTGTTCCAGTACTCTTTTTCGCCGATCAGGATACCGAATTCCGCATGACGCCCGACCCACCCGATATCGTGAAGGCCGCAGTTCCCGATCAGCTTGTCGGTCGCGAGATCGATGATCGCGAAGATGGGATTGCCGTCCTTCAGGTTCTTCTCGAGAAACTCGCGCTCGCTGAGCAAATTGATATTCATCTGGGTTTTCAGGTTGACCGCCACCTCGAGATCGCTGAACCACCCGACATACTTCGGCGCGTCCTCCGGGTTCATCGGCGAAAGGTAGCACTTTTTTCCGACAAGTCTTTTAAAATAAGGCATCGTCTCCTCCTCGAAAGGAAGATTATATCGGTTTTCGGAATAAATCGCAAGCGACTCCCATGGATGGGAGAAGCCCCGTGACGGCATGGACGCCGAAGAGCGGGGCTTGTCCCGCCCCCAAGGCTTCGCCTTGAGGACAAGCGAGGCCGACTATTTATCGATAAGGATAACCGCCGAACGGGGCTTGATCCTGATCCCGTTGGTGGGCAGCACACGCTCGTTACCGAACGACGCGAAGCCCGGACGGCTGAAAGTGTCGATCGCGAGGTGCCACTTTTTCCCGCGCACCGGAGCCGGTAGAATGAAGAGCTGTTCGTCCCAATGCGAGTTGAACGCGATATAGATATCGTTATCGGGCTCGCTCGCCCCGGTCTCATGCGTCGCGCCGTCGAGCATAAACGCGAGCACACGGGACTCATGGCTCCAGTCGGGGTCGCCCGGACGGAGGCCGTGCCAACTGATATCCGGGAGTTCGTTGCCGGCGAGATCGAGGCCGGTGAAGAAATGCTCGCGCCTGAGCGCCGGATGCTTCTTGCGGAAACGGATCATGAAACGGGTGAATTCGAAGAGTTCCTTGTTATCCTGTTTCAAGCCCCAGTCGATCCAGTTCAATTCGTTATCGTGACAGTATGTGTTGTTGTTGCCCTTTTTGGAGAAGCCGATCTCGTCGCCGCCCAAAAGCATCGGAGTGCCCTGGCTGACCATGAGCATCAGCATAAAGTTCTTCATCTGGCGAAGCCGAAGCTCGCCGATCGCCGGATCGCCGGTCGGGCCTTCCGCGCCGCAGTTCCAGCTCAGGTTCTGGTTTTCGCCGTCGCCGTTGCCTTCCCCGTTCCGCTCGTTATGCTTCTCGTTGTAGGTCACCAAGTCGCTCAGCGTAAACCCGTCGTGCGCCGTGATAAAATTGATGCTGTGATAGGGATTACCCTTCCGCTGTTCGAAGAGGTCTGCGCTTCCGGAAAGGCGTTTCGCGATGTCGGGCACGACACCGGGATCGCCCTTGATGAACGAACGGGAGGTGTCGCGGAACTTGCCGTTCCATTCCGCCCAGCCGAACGGAAACCCGCCGACAGTATAAAGCCCGGCGGCGTCCCAGCCCTCCGCGATGATCTTCGCAGTGGAAAGGATGGGGTCGCGGCTGATCTCGGTAAGGATCGAGTAGTTCGGCATCCAGTTCCCGTGCTCGTCACGGCCCAGTATCGCCGCGAGGTCGAAACGGAATCCGTCCACATGCATATCGACCACCCAGTAACGCAGTGAATCGAGGATGAGCCGCTTCACGACCGGATGGTTGCAGTTCAGGGTGTTTCCGCACCCGGAATAGTTATGGTAGTAACGCCCGTGATCGAGCATATAATAAACCCTGTTATCGAGGCCGCGGAAGCTCAATGTCGGCCCATACTCGTTACCCTCGCCCGTGTGGTTGTACACCACGTCGATAATCAGTTCGATCCCGGCCTGATGGAGCGCCTTGACCATCTCCTTAAACTCGCGGACAGCGGTGATCCCCACCCTGTCCGAGGCGTACCACGAGCACGGCGCGAAGAACGCGAGTGTCGAATAGCCCCAGTAATTCTTGAGCGGTTCGCCGGTCACCGGATCGGTATGGAAATTCTCGAGTTCGTTAAAATGCTGTACCGGGAGAAGTTCGAGAGTTGTGATCCCGAGGTCCCTGAGGTACGGGATCATATCGATCACCCCAAGGTAAGTACCGGGATGCTTCACGCCGGAACTGTCGTGACGTGTCAGCGAACGGACATGGGTTTCGTAGATGATCGTATCGTTCATCGGTATCTGGAGCGGTTTATCGTCGTCCCAGTCGAACGAGGACTCGTCTACCACCATACTTTTCGCTTTGATATTGATATTCTTCTCGGCGCTGAACGACAGGTCGCCCTCGGGGGAACTTCTGTCATAGCCGTATGCCGATGTCTCGTTCCAGTAGTATTCGCCGCCGATAGCGGTGGTGTATGGGTCGATCAGCAGTTTGTTGGCGTTAAACCTATGGCCATCGAGCGGCTTATACGGCCCGTCGACCATGTAGCCGTAATACTGGCCGTCGATGATATCGTGCACGAAGATATGCCAGACGTCGCCGGTTTTGTTCCTGCGCGGGTCGAGGGTGATGGTATGAGTGGGTTTCAGGGCAGTGTGACTGTTGAATAAGAGGAGGGTCACCCCGGAAGCGTGACGCGAGAATAACGCGAAATTACAGCCGTTAGCCGTGACGGTCGCGCCGAGAAGATACGGATTGCCCGCCTCGGTGTTCATCCCGTCGATTTCAAAGGTTTTAGCCATATTGATTCCTTATCCCGAATAATCAAAGTATCTCAGTCCACGATTCATCGAACAGATGAGCGCAATCCGGCGCATATCCGGTCGTAAAGATTTTTAAATAGGAGAAGTAATTATTGATTGGAGAAGGGCCCCGGAAGGCCCTTCTTTATTTGGTTAAAGTTCTAATCCGATACCGACGCTGTATTTATACTCATAAAGCCAATACTGGTTGATACCGCCCGCGATATCCGCGACAGTGTTCGGTTTCGGCGTCAGGTTGTACCCGAAACTCACCTGCGGGGCAATAATCAGTCCGAAGATATTGATATCGAGACCGGCGGCCGCCAGAAGATAGAAATCGTTCATATCGCCGAACGAGCCGAGATCGTCTACCCCGTCGCCGTTATAGTCCCATGTCAGCATTTGCCTGTAACCCACACCCGCGCCGACCCAGAGATACCCGAGGCCGATATAGAGCGGGAGCTTGCCGAGCAGGTCTACCGATACCGTCGATGCGCCCGCATTCATGTGAACCGCCGGCACAGTGATCGCTTCTTCGCCGCTCAGGATCGTGCGTTTGACATTAAGCATTGGCCCCATCATCATATTGTATCCGATATCGATACGGAAATAGAGTGCGTCGAAGAACAATCCCGCGTAGATATCGTTAAAAAGAAACTCTTCGCTATTATAGTTCTTATCGTTAGGGCCGATCTTGTTCCCCATCGTGTACGGGTCTAATCCGCCCTTCACCCCGAAGATCATGTCCTTCGGATACATCATCCCCGCCGAAATCATGAGTAGGAATAATACGGTAACTTTCTTCATACAGTCCTCCAAAAAGGTTGATATATATTATGCAGTGATTCATAAAAAAATCAATACAAATTTCGATTTAGCGCACGGAGAAAACCCCATAAATACTTTATCACGGAGATGCGAATAATTCAAACAAAAATGAAATATTTTCATTCGCGCCGGACAGAGTGCTCAGCCGCAGAGCTCGAAAAGATAGAACCCGTACGGCCCGAGGGCGAGCTGGTAGGGAAGTTCGCCGATCGGCGGGAACTCCGCGCCGCCGAACACTTCCACCGGACGGCATCCGGCGAATTCGCTCAAATCGATATTGAGAGGCTGAGAACTCGACGCCATATTGAATACGCAGAGCATCCGTTCGCCATCGTATTCGACGAAATAGGAAAGAATCTTTTTGTTCTCGGCGAAGATGAACCTGAGCTTGCCGTTCGAGAATGACGGAAAGAGCCGCCTCAGATGGATCAGGCGCTTCATCCAGTTCAGGATGGAGCTCGGGATCAATTCCTCGACCTGTACGTTCGCCGAGGTATAGCTGAAATCGGGATCTGTGATCACCGGCGCGTAGAGCTTGGACGGGTTGCATGACGAGAAACCGGCGTTCCGGTTGTCATCCCAATGCATCGGTGTACGGACACCGTCACGGTCGCCCATATAAATGTTGTCGCCCATCCCGATCTCGTCGCCGTAGTAGATAACAGGCGAACCCGGGATGGTGAACAGGACCGCGTTCAGCAGCTGTACTTTCCCGATATCCTTTTCCAGTAACGGATAAAGCCTTCTGCGTATCCCGGAGTAGAGCTTCATCTGCGGGTCTTTCGCGTATTCCTTGAACATATAGTCGCGTTCCTCGTCCGTGCACATCGCGAGGGTCAGTTCGTCGTGGTTTCTCAGGAACATCGCCCATTGGCAATTCTCGGGGAGTTCCGGTGTGCGCCGGATGATATCGACCACGGGGCCGTGGTGCTCCTGCCTGATCGCCATGAAGAGGCGCGGCATTAGCGGGAAATTAAACGCCATGTGCAGTTCGTCGCCGTCGCCGAAATATTGCCTGAGGTCTTCCGGCCATTGGTTCGCCTCGGCGATCAATACCGCGTCGGGGTAACTCTCGTCGATCAGCCGCCGGATCGTTTTCAGGAACTCGTGTGTCTCGGGCAGCCCTTCGCATAACGTCCCTTCGCGTTCGTAAAGGTACGGGACGGCGTCCATCCGGAATCCGTCCAACCCTTTATCGAGCCAGAACCGCACTATGCCGAGCATCTCCTCGCGTACCTTCGGGTTATCGTAGTTCAAGTCGGGCTGGTGGGTGAAGAAACGGTGCCAGTAGTACTTTCCGCATTCATGGCACCACGCCCAATTGGATGTCTCGGATTTTTGGAAGATAATAGGTACGTTCGCATATTTATCCGGGTTGTCCGACCAGACGAAGTAATCGTGATAAGGCGATGAAGGTCCCTTTTTCGCTTCGAGAAACCACGGGTGGGTATTTGAGGTGTGGTTGAGCACGAGATCGGCGATCACCCTGATCCCGAGCATGTGCGCCTTATCGAGAAAAAGCTGAAAATCGGTCAATGTCCCGAACTCGGGGTTGATCGATTTGAAATCCATGATGTCGTAGCCGTCGTCGTGACCCGGGCTGGGATACATCGGCAGTAGCCAGATACAGTCGATCCCGAGGCGTTTGAGATACTCTAAGCGCGATGTCATCCCAGGAATATCGCCCATCCCGTCGCCGTTGGAGTCCTGAAAACCCCTGATATAGAGTTCGTAAAAAACCGCGCGTTTATACCAATAATCCCGCATCCTCGTCTCCGTCATGGATTTTCAGTCAATCTGCCCAACAGACCGCGAATATTCAGACAGCTTTCCGCGTGGTACTTCGCATTCGAATGAGCATATCCGACCTTGATCGAGAATGCGTCCGGGCTTAACGCCTTAAACATATCCTCATCTGTCAGATCGTCGCCCGCGGCCAGGACGAAATCGTAGTCCTTGCGCGAAAGCCAGTAACGGCACCCGGTCTCCTTCGATATCCCCATATCCTTGATCTCGAGAGTCTTGCTTCCTTCGAGCACGCCGATATTCAAATTCCGGGTCAGGCTCGCGAGTGAGTTTTTCAGTTCGGTCGCCCTGAGCCTTCCGAGTTCCGGCACGGTTTTCCGGTAGTGCCACACGAGGGAAAAACGCTTCTGTTCGATAAAAGAACCTGGCGTCCTCAGAGTAAACCGTTCGAGAACGGGAAGGATAGAGTCCTTCCACGCCATGGAGAGCGAGCCGAACGTTTCCCATTCGCGGGTATCGGCGAGAAAATTCATCGCGCCGTGTTCCGCCATCAGGTTCAGCCCCGAATCGCCGAACCACGCCGCAAGACTTGTGTGGTCTCTTCCGCTGATCAGGACGACATCGGTATTCGGAAGCGAAGCGAGCTTTTTCAGCAGTACCCGGAGCGGTTCGTCCGGCTCCGCGTGCTCGGGTCTCCCGTGAAATTTAACAAGTGTGCCGTCATAATCGAGCAGGAGAAGAGCTTGTTTTCTCTTTACAAACATCTTCACGATCCGTTCGACGGCGATACTATCGAGAGTCACCTTTTTTATCGATATGTTTTCCTTACGGATACTCCCGAGTTTGTCCAGGAAATCCTCCGCCCATTGATCGATGTCGTATTTCTTCAGCCGGGCATGCATCGTCCGCAGGATTTCCGCCTGTTCCTCCGGGGGCATAGTCAGTGCTTTGGCAAGCGAATCGGCGACTTCCCGGACATTGTAGGGGTTGACGATAATCGCTTCGCCCAGTTCCTTAGCCGATCCCGCGAACTCGCTCAGGATCAGTACGCCCCGTCCGTCATGGCACGCCGCGACATACTCCTTCGCGATCAGGTTCATCCCGTCGCGTAACGGTGTCACCAGCGCGATATCCGATGCTATATATAGTCCCATCATCTCGGTAAAACTCATCGTCCTGTAAAAATACTTCACCGGTTCCCATTCGATCGTCCCGAGTTTGCCGTTCAGCGCGGCGATCTTTTCTTCGACCACCCTTTTAATTGTCCGGTAATCCCCGATCCCGTCACGTGAAGGCGAAACTACGAGGATCAACGTAATCTTCTCGAGATATTCCGGGCAGTTCGCGAGAAAGTACTCGAATGACTGGATTCGCTGAAGGATGCCCTTGGTATAATCCAGCCTGTCTACCGATAGTACGATCTTTTTATCGTTCATCCCGTGCACGGTCTTCAGCGCCTCGTTGCGGACATTCTCATTAAAAACGCTTTCGGTGTATTTCCGGTAATCGATCCCCATCGGGAAAGCATCGATTTTCACGAGACGGTTCCCGTAAACGGCGACGCCGAGGTTATTCTCTATTCCGATGATATTGCGAATGCAGTCCAAGAATCCGGCGGCATAGTCGTAGGTGTGAAATCCGATCAGGTCGGCGCCCATCAGACCCTCGAGGACTTCCTTCCGCCACGGCAGTAGCCGGAACACCTCGTAGTCCGGGAAAGGGATATGCAGAAAGAACCCTATCTGGATGTCGGGAAACATTTCCCTGAGCATCCCCGGCACAAGCATCAGCTGGTAATCGTGAATCCAGACGATATCGCCCGGAGTGATCTCTCCCGCGATGATTTCGGTAAACCTGCGGTTCACATTGACATACTCGTTCCAGTACGTTTCCTTATATTTTGAAAGCATCTGAAAATAATGAAAAAGAGGCCAGATCGTCTTATTTGAAAATCCGAAATAGTACCGCATGATCTCGATCTTCGAGAGGCTGACTGGAACAATCTCTCTGCGCCGCATCTTTTTGCGGACTGTCGCATGCTCGTCCTCATTGAGGCGTTCCCGCGGGATGCCGTTCCAGCCGATCCACAACGACTTATGCGAGGAAAAAAACGACGAGAGGCCCGTCGCCAATCCGCCCGCGGTCGCGACAATATCGATCTGGTTATTACTCTTAGTGATCCTTACCGGCAGACGGTTCGATACCATAATAATCCGTTTCATCCGCACTCTCCATGTCCAATAAATCATGGTCACTTCTGATAACCGCCCCTTCGATGGGTTCAGGACTAACGTTTCTCGGCAGAAAGGAAGTGACCATTGGGCGCATATTAAAACATTTCATACTCGATGCAATTGATGTTTTTGATCTTTAAAACCGCCCTCATTATACCTTTTTTAGCGGATTGTGTAAAATCGCGGAGCAAGCGATAAAAAAAATGAGCTGTCCCAAAAAGCGGAGCCTTAATTTATTTTTAGGCAAAAGAGGGAAGAAATTTTAGCCGAAACCTATCAGCGAAAGAATTCAAAAAACAGAAAAAGAATTACACGTCCATTCAATGATCATTTTATTACTATTATCTAAATAGGTTATTTTTGTGGGTTCGGGCTTAATATGCATAAAAAAATATCCGAAAACTTGTCCAGAATATTCCATCCCAAATCGATAATGTTCCTCGTTGAGTAATACTGAATCAATGATAAAACGGGCATAAAAATACTTGATCGTGCTTTTCCATTTCGCCCCGGTCGTTAAAATATAACTAGCCAGATAGGAACGATAAGTGTTCGACATAACCATTATCTGGTGGGGAAGGAATTCGACCTGCGCGCTGATGGGAGCACTCGGCGGTATCAAGGAATTATTGGAAAATGTATCCGGCGGTACGAAGAAGTAACCGCTGCGCGGGCTAACTCCATTATCTCCCGCTGCAATCGGTTCCTCCGTCAGCCTGCGGCGAAAGATACAACCAGAACATTGCGAAAAATACAAACCCCGGCATCGGGCTTGATCACGAACTCATTTTGTCATTGCGAGGCGTCATTGTGAGCTTGCCGAACCATAGCCGAAGCAATCTATTTAATAACTGGGTATATATATAAAACAGACTGCTTCGCCGCTTCGCGTCTCGCAGTGACAAATAATCGTATATTTCATGACTTCGTCAACATGCCCCATCTCTGCCGGGGTTTTTGTTTTACTTGTTCCGTGAGCGACAGCGGTGATGATGAAGAAGCACAGACGGACGCCGTGAAAAATACTCGATACACTATTAATAACATAATTATTATTGACATTGATAAATAGATAGAATATAATTTTTAGTCTTTTAAAATGTAATATTTTAAAAAAGCTGGAGCGGATGAAATGAATCCAAAAGTTAAATTGTTTATTTTTGGGACGGTGATTTCGCTTTTCTGCCGCTGCTCGCTGACACCCGACCCGAATTATCCGTCGAAAAACCTCGGCGTGAAAACAGAAGCGCCTTGGGAAACTAAAATCTATTCCGTGAGCGAAATGGAAGCGCTCTTTCCCGGGACAAATTACTCCGGTTTACAGAGCGTTTATGTTTCGACATCGGGCAGCGACGGGTCAGGGGACGGATCGATATCGAACCCCTATCGGACTGTTAAATACGCAGTTTCCGCCAAGGGAACACCAGGAACAATCATCAGGATTAAAGCAGGGACATATCAGGAATCGACTGTAAATATTTACGCATATGCTTCGAAAAATAATCCGCTGGTTCTTTATTCCGACGACGGACCCGGGCAAGCGGTTATCGACGGACAGAACGTTACTGAAAATTTGATAGTCATTTCGGGGCAATACATCGTGATCGACGGCTTGGAAATAAAGAATTGCACGGGTTACGGAATCGGCGTATTTCCAGTGACGGACGAGTACAATCCGGAAAAAGACAGCTTTACGGTTATTAGAAATGACATTGTTCATCATACGGGCAGGGACGCCGTTAAAAGCGCGCATATCAATTTCATCTTAATTGAGAATAACGATATTTCGCAAGTACAGCATCTCCAACAATACGACGACTGCATAGACGGCGTAGCGGTGTATCATTCCATCTGCAGGAATAATTATCTTCACGATAACGGGCCTGGAACGGGCGGATATTTTAAAGGCGGGAGCGCAAATAATATCTGGTATAATAATCTGATCGTCAATTGCGGAGATTCCGCGGATCGCGAGACCTACGGTGCGGGTTTAAATATCGGCGGTTGGGGTCAATTCAGTTGGCGTGATAATGCTTATTACGAATACCCTTCCGCTTATGAACAACTCGTTTTTAATAACGTTTTTATCAACTGCGCCATGGCGGGAATTACAATCGGTTCGGCTCAAAACAGTCAAATTTATAATAACTCGTTTTTTAACTGCGGCTACAATTCCTCTCATCTCACTTCCGGCACAATTATAAGAATTCCCGAACCGGATAATGTCGCGAGCGGAAACATTCAAATCTTTAATAATTTGGCGTTCAATGACGCATCCCATCCTTTTAAACAATTTTTCAAAGATTTCGCCGTAAATAAAAAAACAGGGACGATATCGCACGGATATAATACCATCTATTCCGAAGGAGCCGTAATCGGGTGGAATTACCCCGATCCGAACGATATTACGGAAACAATTACCAATCCGATGTTTGCGGATCCGTTAAGCAATAACCTCAAACCGCTGCCCGGTAGTCCGGCTATCGATTCGGGGAAAACTTTATCCAATATCCTCATCGATTATGAATCGACAAACCGCCCTTTAGGTGCGGCATATGACAGGGGCGCTTATGAACAATAGAAAAAAAACGATATTAACCTTCGCGGTCTTCTCTTTGCTCTGTTCCCTTCCGCTTGCCGTATTTGCGGAAACAAATTCGGATTCATTAAATAATTCGGAAACGGAAATCGGCCTGCAATGGTTTATGAATCTGAAATATTATTATTCCGGATTTACTATTCACTATTATACTCCCGGATTTATCTATAATAATCAATTCAGGTTAAAATTCGAGCTGGAAGGATTTAAATTCAGTAAATACATCATAACCGAATTCACACGGCTGAATATTCAAACCGATTTCCGGATACGCCTCGATGGAATAACGGAATACCGTCATTCATTTTCCCCGAAAATCGGATTTTCAACCTATTTCGATACATACGACGGTTCTATGCCGTTAAAAGGTTTTTCATTCGCGCCGCAGATCGGTATCGATTACGAAGGGCGTATCGATGTTTTCCGCTTTTACCTGAAAAATACGATCACCCTATTTCAGGACGGTTTATGGTTCGAAGTCAATCCGGTCGTCTCATTCGACGTCTTAAAACCGTTCTACCTGACTGTTGGAATGAACATGATATTCGCGTTTACTTATAACGGGCATTCCGACGCGGGGTTTTTCCCGAGGGCGGGTATCAATTTCATCTTTTAATAGACAGGAAAAACCGTATCGCATAAAAAAGGGGCTGACCCAAAAGGCGGAGCTTTCAATCTATTTTATTAATCGATAAAGAATTAAATAGACTGCTTCACCGCTTCGCTCCCTGTCTACCTTCGGTAGCCCGCCTTCCGCCTTCGTCAGAAGGTGGAAGGCGGGCTCTCAGTGACAATACGTTACAGGCAAAAACACCCTTTTAGGACAGTTCCTTTTGTTTTTAGTTACTTCACCAAACTAGGCGGTATTTTAAAGACCTGGTCGGGATAGATCAGGTCGGGGTCTTTGATCTGACCGGCGTTCGCCTTCCAGATGATCGGCCACATCCATGCGCTCCCGTCGTACATCCGCGCGGCGATCTTCCACAGACAGTCCCTATCGGCGGGATTGAGCACCACGGTGTATGTCTTGCCTTCCTGCTTGTTCATCAGGATTTCTGCCAGACGCATCGCCTCACGCGCGAAGTCGATCGCGTCGAGGTATTCCCCGTCCGCGTAAGCCTCTTCGGCGAGGAGATAGTACTTCTCGACCAATTCGACCGTCACTTCCTCTTCGGGGACTTCCTTCGGGATGAGGTTCTCCTTTTCATCGGGCGTCAGGACTTGGGACTTATTGGTCTCCGGGATGAGCGACGACGCCTCGATTTGGGGCATGCCTTGCCCGAAAGCAATCATCGGGGCGTACACTGCGGCGAACTCGTGGAGGCCGCCGTCGAGCAGACTGCCCTTCTTCTCTTTATCCTTTTTCAGTTTTTCCATCAGTTCGTTCGCCTTCTTCAGCTCGTCCTCGGCCTTCTTCTTATCGAGCAGTTCGTCCTTCTTGGGATCGGGATCGGGCTGGGGATCGACCTTCGGTTTCTCGAGCGATTTCTTATACTCGGCGTTAGCCTTCTCGAGCGCGTCCGCGATCACCTTGTCGGCCTCGGCGGACTTCTGCGCGGACAGTTTAACGTCGCCGGACTTGAAGAGGGTGTCGGCTTCCGCGATCAACGGCTTGGCCTTTTCGAGGTCGGCGGCGGCGTACTTCTTGACTATATCGTTCTTTTCGGCCCATTGGTAGCGCGACTGGACGTTATCGAGCGCCTTCTTGGAATCGGCGATCTCCTTCTGACAGGACGAGTTGAGCGCATTCAGCCGTTTGTCGAGGTCGACGCTTTTCGCGTAAGCGTCGTCATAGCTCCCGCCCGCGATCAGCGCGTCTATAGCGGCAAGCTCGCTCTTGACTGCGGCATATTCCTCGGGGGAGATTTTCGATGCGTAGAGCGATTCCGATAACACGAAGAGTTCTTTATTCTTCTCGTGGGTCACCTTGGCCCGGTTCTCGACCGCGAGGGCATAGGACTTCTCGGCCTTGTCCTTGGAACTGACGGCCTTATCTTTAGCTTCACTGTTTTTGTTCTGGTTCGTGAACGACACGGCGGTAAGGAAGTCGTCCTCGGCGTCCTTGAATTCCGATGCGGCATAGACCTTGGCGTCGGCCTGTTTCGCCTTCTCGAGCGCGGACTTCGCTTCGTCCATTTCCTTCACTGGCGCGCCCCCGCATGACAACAGCGCAAGCGCCATCACAAGTATCGCCGTGCCTGACATTATCCGGTATTTCATATCCGCCTCCTTGAATGTTACTTTCTCTATTCGACTCCGTTATATATGATACGGTTTGACCCGGAAGGAGTAACTACCACCGGATTTTACCCTCGCCCCATGCCTGCCGGATGGATTCCATCAGTTCGGCGACGGTGTATTTCCGGAATTCATAGGGAATGAACGAGAGATAGTCCGGTAGGCTTTGATTGAGGATTCCCCCCTTGACAAAACCCGGAACCTGGTTGATAAGCTGGTTGAGTGAAGCGATTAAGTTTTCGTAATCCTGAGCGGAAAGACCCATAATGATACCCCTTGCGGCCGGGAGTACGCCGAAGCGGAAAGGGAAGAGACTCGCCCCTTTCTAAAAAATTCGGGCTGGTGAGATTCGAACTCACGGCCCCTACCACCCCAAGGTAGTGCGCTAAACCAAACTGCGCTACAGCCCGAAATTAATATTTACTTTACTTATCCGTAAGAGCATGATATTTTATATAGAGAAGCCTGAAAAGTCAAGTAAGTAATGAGTGCGGGTTTTACTCAACGCTTTTGTTTTTTTGCCGATAAATGTAAGGGCTATTCCAAGAATCAATAACCTTGCTAACAGTTCGCTGTTATTATTTTTTTGAATACGCCCAATGGTCACTTCTCTTCCGCCGTGAAACGGCGATAAATAGATGTGACCGTGAAAGAAAAGTAGCCGGAGGAACGTAATGAAAATCAGATGGTTGATTCTTATTTTATTAACAGGGGTTTCGATAAATCTGTTCGCGCAGCTTCCGAAGTACCTATACGGGGTGGCGTCCTACTACAGCGACGAATACACCGGCAAGAAAACCGCGAGCGGCGACCTCTATGACCCGTCGAAAATGACCGCGGCGCATAAAACGCTTCCGTTCGGATCGGTGGTCGAAGTCGAGAACCTCGAGAACGGGGAAAAGGTGATCGTGATGATCAACGACCGGGGGCCGTTCGCCGAAGGCCGTCTGATAGACCTCTCCAAGTCCGCCGCGCAATCGCTCGATTTTATCAACAAGGGTACCGCGTATGTCATGGTCACGATGATCAAGCTCGGCAGCGGCGATACGAAGGACGTCAACCTCAAGGACTACCAGAACGCGGCATTACCTCCCGCGACCAACACCAACCTCATCTCGCCCACCACGCTGAAACCGATCATGACCGAGAAGCTCTCCAACGGCATCATCTCGATCGAGTACTATGTGACCAATGTCCTCACGAAGGTAATGACGAAGACAAACTCAATCTATATCACGAATAAGATCATCAAGATCGTGACCAATGTCTACACCAACACGATCAAGGGAAATATCCCCAAGACCGAGAAGGTCTACGAGAACGATGTCACTACCGACCCGCTCGATGCCGATAAGATCAAGTACAACAACGACGAACTCATTATCGAGGAGCCGTTCGAGGAACCGTTCGATCCCGCTATCAAGCCTGTCGATAAAACGAATGCTAACGGGAACAAGGTGACTCAGCCAATAGATAACAATGTCGTCCAGCCGGATGACAAGAATACCTCGGATATCGATGACGTGCCCGAGAAGAACACGAATATCGCCGTGAACGACAACAATGTAGTCGACCTGACCGTCCCTGTCGACGACAATCCGGAGGTGAGTCCCGACGATATCGAGGATATGACGGTCGATGTCGGGGAAGACAAGGTGATCGAGGTCGATGACGGTAAAGTAACCGATAATAAAACTCCTGTCATCACACAGGAAGTGACGCCAGAGATACTGATCGACGAGGGCGAGAGCCTGAACGATACGGCTATCGAGGAAGAAAAATCGATCATTTATGACGAAATCGAGATGGATTTCAAGGACACTGAAAAGGATCCGGTAAAGGACCCGGTGAAGCCGAATAAGAACAATAATGCGAATACGCAGAACGGCAAGACAGAGGGCGATAAGATCAAGATCGTCGAGCCTGACGAGTATGTTGTCGATACGGAACCTAACGATAAGACGAAAATCGTCCCCATCGAACCGGAAATCGAGATCGACACGGACTATGTCCCGGGTATGGCGGGCGAGAAGTATATGGTGCAGGTGGGTGCGTTCAAGGACTTCAAGAACGCGCAGAAGCTGTACGATAAACTGAAATCGATGGGATACAACGTCGTGATGAAGGATACGTTCGTCAAGGGCGCGTTGTTCTACCGGGTGCGGCTCGGGTACTACGACTCGCTCGACACCGCGATGAAGGTCGCCGCGAAGATGAAAGCGTTGAATATCCCCGCGATCCTCGTGAAGATCACGATTTCATCCGACGGAAAATACAAATAATAACATATGTAAAGCTGAACGCCGTCCGTCGATCCGGGCGGCGTTTTTTTTATACGGCCAATGCTTTAAAAAGGGCAAAAAGCTGTGAGAGCAGAACGATATCTCTCATCAAATATCAATGCCTAAACCTCCGTGTACTCCGTGCGAAATCCTCGTTATTCAGATATGCAGAAATCCGGGGAAGATCGCGCGGAGAACGCAGAGAAAGAAGCGAAGATTATTTTAAAGAGATATGCTTTTTGTCTCAAAGCTATTCTTAAACCATAGTGTAATCCTACTCAACAAAACAGGTGGAAAGCCGTGAGAGCAAAACGATATCTCTCATCAAAATGTCAATGCCTAAACCTCCGTGTACTCCGTGTGAGATTCCCGTGTAGTTCGATAAATGGGAATCTGGGAAACTCGCGCGGAGAACGCAGAGAAAGAGGCGTAGATTATTTTAAAAGAGATATGCTTTTTGTCTCAAAGCTATTCTTAAACCATAGTGTAATCCTACTCAACAAAACAGGTGGAAAGCCGTGAGAGCAAAACGATATCTCTCATCAAAATGTCAATGCCTAAACCTCCGTGTACTCCGTGTGAGATTCCCGTGTAGTTCGATAGGCGGCAATCCGGGCGGCGTTTTTTATGCCGATGTTTTATATTTATATATTCTATAGTAACTAATGGTCGTTTTACTGTCATTTATTTCCTGAATGAACATAAGAATAGGGGATTAAAAAACGTTACCATAATAATACTATTTCTGTTGCATTTTATTTTTTTTCGTTGTATAATTTTAATCATGATAAACACATGGTAACAGGGGGAAAATATGAAAATGCCCACAAAGGTCAGATACGGCCTGCGTTTCATGGTCAACATCGCGTCCTACTTCGGGAAAAACGAACTCATTTCAATTTCACGGATCGCCGAAGAGGAGCAGATTTCGAATAAGTATCTGGAGCAGATCATTTCCTCGTTCGTCAGATCGGGTTATATCAAGGGAAACCGCGGGAAAGGCGGCGGGTATAAGCTGGTGAAAGACCCAAGGAAGATTAATATTTATGACATCGCGCTTTCTCTCGGGGAAGACATGTCCTTCGTTCCGTGCGTGAACGGCTTGAAAAACTGTTACCGCAAGGCGAAGAAACGCTGTTCTTCCGGCGAGTTTTGGCACACTATGTCCGATCAGGTTGTCACGATAATGAAAGAAAAATGTTTGCAGGACTTAATTGAAAATTAACTAAAAATAAACAATCAAATAATTTGAAATATTTTTCTCTTTCCGTTATTTTAAATTGATAACCTACTGGGGAGGTATTTATGAAAAGAGAGAAAACGAAGGATAAGATCATCAAGTCTACCCTTCAGATCATGTCGAAGGACGGGGTGCACAGCATCACTGTCCGCAAGATCGCGACTGCCGCGAAGGTGAATATCGCCGCGATCAATTATTATTTCGGTTCCAAGGAAAGTTTGATCCAGGAGAGCCTGAAGAGTTTTATGGAGACTATGAACGTCATGTTCTCGGTCCTCGACGATAAAACCAAGACACCTCTCGACAGACTTGAGGTATTCTTTCAGCAGATGATGGAATACCAGGTGAAGTCTCCCGCGCTGACACGCAGTATATTCAGCGGTTTGATCGGGAAGGTTCCGGACGATAAGCATTTGGCCGAAGACGAGAAAAATCGTTTCGCCAAGTTCAAAGTCGTTGCCGGCGAGATCACCGGGATCAAGGAAGAGGAATTGTTATCGATGAAGGCTATTCTGCTCATGTCCGGTATCCTCCAGCCCATTATGCTGGGGTCTTACCTCAAGTACCTTGCCGGGTTCGATTTCTCCAAGCCCGCCGACAGGAAGAAGTATCTCGATTTCCTGTTAGCCAGCATCCTGAAGAAATAACCGCACACCGAATAACAAAGCCCCGCTCACCGGCGGGGCTTTTTGACGAACTTATTATATACATGGTTTTTTGTCACTGCGAGCCTGCCTTCTACCGAAGGTAGACAGGATGCGAAGCGGCGAAGCAGTCGGTATAACATCATATATGATATTAAGAAAGATTGCTTCGGCTTTCGCCTCGCAATGACAAAATGAGTTTGTCAATCCGCTCACCGGCGGGGCTTTTTTTTATCGCTACAGAAGCCGTTTTTCACCTTCGAGGGCACGCAGTTCGGTCGCGTCCTGCAGGATTTCCAACGTCCCGAGGAACTTGCCGTTCCCGTCGCGGACGGGAAAATAATCGATCTTCAGAAATTTCCCGTTCATATTGATCCAGAACGGGGCTTCTTCCATCGTCCCGGCGCGGAATCCGTCAAGGATCGCGTTGACCTTTCCCAAACTTTGCGGCGGATGACAGTTCTGCACCTTCCGCTGCAGGTCGAGTTTCGAACGGGGGAATACTCTTCCTCGTTTCGGGGTATTGAAGTATTTGACAGTGTCTTCGGCGTCCACGAACGAGATATCTACATGTAAAGCGTCGAGTATTGCTTCGATTGTGTCATAGGGTAGTTCTTTGAGATTCATATATCCTCCTGATTAATTATTAAGCTTCGAGGGAAAAATATCCCAGTTCTTCGCAGGCGTCGCTGAACTCCTTCCATTCGTCGGGAGAGAACATCCTCATCGCGATAGGATAAAGGATGGTCTGCTCCTTCTTCGTGTGGGAAGCGAAGTACTCCTCGAGAAGGAGCGCGGTCTCTTCCATCTTCGATAACACCTCGAGGTAATTCGATGCGTCGATCGTCTCGAACGCCTGATGGAGTTTGGTCTTCATCTCCTTCATCTCGCGGTGCTCGCCCCACATCACGCGGGGCGGTTCGCTGATCCCGTGGCGCTCCAAAAGCGGAAAGAGCGCGTTCTCCTGACGTATATTGTGATTTTCGGTTTCTCCGAGCTTCGAAGTTAATACCTCGACCCGTTTCAGCGCGTCTTTTGCGTCGCCGAACACGGAATAAGTCTGGGCGTCGCGGACAGCTTCCAACAGCTCGTTGATCCAGCAGATGATCGCCTCGTGCTCCTGCTGGAACCGTGTGAGCGGGTGGCCTGCCGGGATAGCGGTGCCCTGCTGACCGAGGGATTCGCGCATCATCTCGAGATGCACGTCGCACCCGGAGCGGAAGTCCTGAAGGGTAAACCCTTCCTTCGCGAGTTCCTGTTCCGCGCGCGCGATCGTCAGCGCATCGCACTGCCCGAGGAACTCCTTGAACTCTTTCCGCAGATAGAGAGCCTTCTTGTGATCGCCCTCGTCTTTTAACGAACGGAACAATTCTTTCAGTTTCCCGATTTTTTCCGTAGTTGAATAAGTCTCGACCATATAAACCTCCTATTAATACATACAAGTACTTTTTTACCTATTATATCGCAAAAAATTTACTTCTCGGCCATCATCTTCAATGTCGTCGAACTCAGGTGCCTGACAAGGTCGTCGGTAGTCTTGCCGATCAGTCCGTAGAAGATGCAGAAGTTGAAAAGGCACTTGTCGCGTTTGAACGGGCAAGACGTGTGGGTGACCTTTCCCTCGATCGCTTCGTAGATATCGAGAAGGCTGATTTTATCCGGATCGGCGGCGAGCATAAAACCGCCCTTCGGGCCGCGGACCGAACGCACATGGCCGGCGCGGGTAAGCCTCTGCATCACCTTCGCGAGATGGTTCTCCGACGACGAGGTCTTTTCCGCGATCTCACGGACACTGACCCATCCGCCGTGCGACTGCGCGATCATCACCATACTGTGGAGGGCGAGCAATGCCGCCTCGGAAATCTGCACCAATTCCGACATAATCAATCCTTATACAGGTATTATAATACCTATATACCCTATTGTCAAGTCTTTTAAAAAATATTTTTCACTTGTTAAAAAGAATCCTTGATTTCTTGCTATTTTCATTCGATATATTAAAATATAGAGGCTGTAAAATTTTTGTTTCGCAGGAGGGCTTTATGAGAAATTTAGCAAGTCGGATAGTTTTCGCCCTGTTAGCCGGATTGATTTTGGTATCCTGTTCGGGCGCCCCGACAAAAGAATTAGAAGAAGCAAAAGCGGCTATCGCCAAGGCCGAGGCCGTGGAAGCCGAGAAGTATGCGAAAACCGATATAGGGGAAGCAAAGGAAGATTACACTCAGGCTAATACGTTCGTAGAACAGAGCAAGAACGACGAAGCCAAAGAGAAGGCGATCACCTCGAAAGATAAGGCCGTGAAGGCCTACGGTGTCGCGGTCGAAGGACGCGCGATGGATTATTACGAAAAGGACAAGACCCTGATGGAACAGGCCGAAGAGAACTTCGCGCCCGTGCTCCGCACCGACGATTTCAATAAAGCGAAGGGCGATTTCGTCGTCCTCGAAACCCAGATCGGGAATAAGGAATGGGAAGCCGCTTATACCAACGGCTACCAGCTCTATAACCTCCTGACTAATATCGTCACCTACTGTCAGGCCCAGACCGAGAAGGCGAAGAACGCGATCAACAAAGCGCAGAACGAGTACGATCTCGCGGCGAACTCGCAGATCGTGCAGAAGTACGCGATGGCCGACCTCGAAAAGGCGCTTAAGCCTTTGGAAGAAGCCCGCGCGGTCTATCAAGACGCCAAGCTCGACGAAGCGGTCGCGAAGGCCGAAGAGGCGCTGGCATTGATCGAAGCCGCAAAAGATAAAGCTCAGAAAGCCTACGAAGCCGACCTCAAGAAACAGCAGCAGGATTACGAGCAGTTCCAGCTCCAGAGAGAAGAAGAGATCAAGGCTGAAAAGGCCAAGGCTGAGGAATACCTGAAGAAAGCGAAACAGATGCTCGATAAACTCAAAGAGCTCGAAGCCGGCAAGTCGGGTTCCTCGCTCGACAGCGGCATAAACAAGGTCGTCCTTCAGTACGGCGAAATGATTTTCATCGCCCAGATGTTCAAAGTGGACGATGTGAAAACCGATACTCCTAAAGCCGATGCGGCCGTGGACACTCAGGACGGCTCGTCCGACGAAGGCACCGAGCTCGCTCCCGTGTCCGACGAGGAAGTCACCATCGAACTGGTCGAAAAGTACTACCAGCTCGCGGAAGAGGCTTACGCTAACGGCGAATACCTCGACGCGATCGATTATGCCCGTGAGGCGATGCGCCTTGCCGAGCTCCTCATGAACAAGCAGGAAGGAAAGACCTACACCGTCATTCTCAACCCGAAAGACCGCGACTGCTTGTGGAAGATCGCCGCGCGTATGTATGACAACAACGCATGGATGTGGCCGATCATCTGGAAAGCGAACGCCGACCAGATCAAAGACCCCGACCTGATCTACCCGGGACAGATTTTCAAGATCCCTCCTTCGATCATCAAGTAAACATTAACGGCGGGATACCGAAAGGTATCCTGCTTTTTTTTAGCCATGAAAATCGAAACAATCAGGATCACGAACTTCCGGAACATAGCGCGGATCGACTTGAAAGACTTTTCACAGACCAACATCCTCCTCGGCGGTAACGGCGAAGGCAAGACCAACTTCCTCGAGGCTATCCATATGCTGTCCGCCCTGTCCCCGTTACGCAACGTCAGTTTCCACGAGCTGATCCGTTGGGGCGAAAACTATTTCCACCTCCACGCCGAGTTCGGCGGCAACATGATCGAGCTGGGGTTCTCGGAGAAGAAGCGCCTGCTGAAGATTAACGGCGATAAATCGAACAAGGCCGCGCTCTGCGGGTTGTCGCCCGTGACCGCGTTCCTGCCGTCGGATATCGACATCGTCGCCGGAACCCCCGAAAACCGCCGTTTCTTCCTCGACCGCGCCCTCTCGATGATCGACCCGTTGTACGAGAACGCCCTGCGCCGTTACTACCGCACCCTGCGCCAGCGTAACGCCCAACTCAAGCTCAAACCGCGCGAGGTGCATATCTGGGATAAGGAGCTCGTGCTCTGGGGAAGCCTCATCATCACGAAGCGTTTGCCGTTCATCCGTATCCTGAACCAGAAGGTGCAGGACATCTACCGCGATCTTTACGGGATGGACATCCGCATCCGCTACATGAATCCGTTCAGGATCGACGGCGGGATCGAGGAATCGTTCCGCGAGGCGATCCGAACCGGGGCACAGGAAGAGATGCGCAGGAAGCACAGCCTGTTCGGGCCGCATAGGGATAATTTTATCTTTCAATGGGAAGAGAAGGAGTCGTCGTCGTTCGTCTCGCAGGGCCAGCTCCGCGCTCTGGCGTTCGCCCTCAAGCTCGGCTCAGTCCGCAGTATCGAGGACTATTGCGGGAAAGCACCCGTCCTGCTGATCGACGACGTGCTTTTGGAGATCGACGCCGCCCGCAGGAACAAGCTGATCGGCATGATCGCCGGTAAGTACCAGACATTCTTTACTGTGACCTCGCCCGATATCCTGAAAGGCGTTTTGTCCGACCCCGCCGTGTTTCATATCGCGGCCGGGAGTATCGAAAAAGCGAAGTGAGAAAACACCCGAGCAGAATTGGGTTGATATATCAGTCTTATGTCATACCCCAATAGATCGCGGATTACACGGATTTGCGCGGATAGCCGCGGACGGGAAAAGAAGTTTCACGCCGAGCACACAGAGACTGAAACCGAAGCCTTATATTAAAGAGAGCTTCTGTTCGTAATTCATATCTCTTAATCAAACCGCCGATATCATTTCTCCGTGTTCTCCGTGTGAAACTTGTAGCGAGCACTTGCCTGCCTTCTGTTTTACCCCAACAGATCGCAAATCGCGCGGATTGCACAGATTGTCATGGATAGAAGGCTTGCCTCCCTTTCCATTCCCCCGTTTTCTCGGCTGTTACTCCGCGCCTCCGCGCCTTTGCGATACTCTTCCGGCTTTTAAGACAGAAAAAATTAAAACCGCACCGCAGAGACACAAAGAACGCAGAGAAAACAAATACAGTTCACGCCGAGCACACAGAGACTGAAACCGAAGCCTTATATTAAAGAGAGCTTCTGTTCGTAATTCATATCTCTTAATCAAACCGCCGATATCATTTCTCCGTGTTCTCCGTGTGAAACTTGTAGCGAGCACTTGCCTGCCTTCTGTTTTACCCCAACAGATCGCAGATCGCGCGGATTGCACAGATTGTCACGGATAGAAGGCTTGCCTCCCTTTCCTTTAGCCGGTTTCCTCGGCTGTTTCTCCGCGCCTCCGCGGTATTTCCCGGCTGTTCGGACTTATGGATATGCCGCATCCCTATGTGAAAGCGTGTCAGAAAGTGACAATGGATTGCAACTACCGCGCTTAAAAAATCATTTGTAGCGCGGTATCGCACTGACAAAACCCTGCACGCCGAAAGTCGAAATATCAGCTTCTCCCTTCCCGAGCGAGCGCGAGCCGCTTCATGTACGGGTAGCCGTAGAACGAGCCGGTCATCACCTGCACCGCCCCACCCTCGAAAACAATCCCCTCCGGCGAAGGGTTATACCGGACACCCGGAATTTCTTTCAGTAGCGGAAAAAGCTCCCCGCCGCCGCTTTTACGGACACTCCCCGTTTCAAAGTCGAACACCGTTACGTTGCGGAAAGAAGCGCGATGCTTCACGACGATCTCCGCCACCCGCTCGATTTCCTTATCCGCGAGTATGCCGATATGCAGGTCGTACTTCGCGAGCCCGTAGTACGTTCCGAGCGCGTCGAACAATGCCTCGAAAGAGATATCGTTATGGGCGACATCGAGGACGAAGCCGCCGATACGCTCCATCCGCCCCGGGATCGAAATCGCCGCCGCGCTGCGGATCGCGGTTTCGTCCGGGATCACTCCCGCCGCAATTACCGAGGCAAGCGCGGTCAGGAAGTTTGTCACATACACGTCGCCGGTCTGCCGGACAGCCAGCCGTTCGATCGAAACCGCCGTATCTCCGATATTAAGCCGGATATCCGAAACACTCCCGCCGGGACTCCGTTCGAGTACCGTGTATTCCGCGATCCGGTCGACCGGGAAGAGCGTCGAATTGTTCGCGCGCGCGGCCTCTTCTATCGCTGCGAACGCCTCTTCCGGCTGGGGCGAGACGACCGCCGGAACGCCGGGTTTGATGATGCCCGCCTTCTCCCGCGCGATCTCCGTGAGCGTGCTTCCGAGGTACTTCGTGTGGTCGTAAGAGATGGGAGTGATTACCGATACGGCGGGCGTACAAAAATTGGTCGCGTCGAGCCGACCGCCCATCCCGGTCTCGAGGACGACCCAGCCGCACCCGGCTTCGGCGAAATAGACGCAGGCGAGGAAGGTCAACGCTTCGAAATAGGTCAGCTCGTACCGGACAATCATTTCTTTATACTTATCGATCAGGTTTTCAAATACGGTATCCGCGATAGGCACGCCGTCCGCCGCTATCCGTTCGTTCAGGCGGACAAGGTGCGGAGAGGTATAGAGGCCGATGTTGTGCCCGGAGAGCCGGAGCAGTTCGGCGCAGTAGGCCGCGGTACTGCCCTTTCCCTTCGTCCCGGCGATATGCACGATCCGGTACGGGAGCGGAATCTTCCCCGCGTCCGCGAGGGCGCGAGTGATCTTCCCTGGGTCGAAGACCTGTCCGCCGTAGTCGAGCGCGCGCCGTTCGTAATTGATGAGGCTTTCGAGAAACTGGAAACCGTTCATGAATTATCCGTTGCGAATCCCCAGCAGTCTTTCGATCTTGTTGAGGTCGAACCCGACGACCGGTTTTCGGTCGATCAGGATGACCGGAACGCCCGTCTGCCCCGACGCCTTGATCATGTCGTTCCGGGCGGCTTCGTCCTTAGAAACATCGAACTCCCTGAAGCGGATCCTTTTTTGATTGAAATAGTTTTTCGCGTGCCTGCACCACGAGCAGGACGGCGTACTGAACAGGACGACACTGTGACCCTGCATAAAAACCTCGCTATATATTAGGATGTACTAATATATAGATTGAAGGGATTTTCGTCAAGTAAATTTTAATGCGCTTCTTAAAGTATTCCGAGCGCTTTATGCTTCTCGGCGATCTGGTCGGCCAGACGGTCGAGCTCGGCGAGAGCCTCGGCGCGCGCTACGCCCTTCGACGCCACCGGCGGAAGAATCTCCGGCTTGATCGTCGTCACCATTCCCGTCAGCACCTCCACCACCTTCGACGCCCACGCGAACGAGTAGATCACCGAAAGATACTTCATCTTCGGGCGGATCATGTTCACAAGGAACGCGCAATATGCGACGTCGGGATGCGGGCCGGAGATGATCGTGGGACTGGCGAGCACGACAGTCGCCGCGTCCACCAGATCGAGTGTCATCCCGCCGATGTCCGAACGGGTCACATGGTAAGGCTTGGCGTTCACCCCCCGCGCGATGAGCGCGTCGACAAAATACTCGACCATTTTCGCGACTGTCTCGTGGGTGGAAGCGTAAGGGATCACCACGAGGTTCTTTACATCGTCGGAAACCCATCCTTTATACGAGTTGATGATCTGCTCGATCGGGCGATGGACCTGCCCATGGCTGGGCGCGATCATATCGATCTTGTACTCTTCGAGCTTCTTCAGGTGATTGACGATATTCTTGCGGAACGGCATCATGATCTCGGCGTAATAGAGCTTCACCTTATCTTCGACCTGCTTGTAGTCGCTGACAAAGAGTTCGGTGGATGTCAGGTGCCCCCCGAGAAAGTCGCAGGAGAACAGGATACGTTCCTCCGCGAGATAGGTGAACATGGTCTCGGGCCAATGCACCCACGGGGCGAAGATGAACTCGAGCGTCCGTCCGCCGATATCGATCTTTTCACCGTCGGCGATCACCTTGAACTGCTCTTCGGTGACGTCGAGGTGCATTAGAAGGAGGTCTCTGCACTTCTGGTTGGTGATACAGATCGATCCCGGGTAACGGTCGAGGACCTGCGCGAGGGAGCCGGAATGATCCTGTTCGGCGTGCTGGCAGATCACATAGTCGATCTTCTTCACGCCGGCCATATCGAGGTTATTGAAAAGCACGTCCATCTTCGTCGGCTCGGCCGTATCGATCAGCACCGTCTTATCCTTTCCATAGACAAGATACGAGTTGTAGGTGGTTCCCTGCGGCAACGGGATCAGGTCGTCGAAAAGGTCCCTATCCCAATGGATCACGCCTACTTCAAATATCCCTTCCGCGAGTTTTCTGACTGCCATAGTTCCTCCTTGTTCTAACTGTGCTGGGGATTATCCAGCTTCACATATGTCGGAGCGGTCTTCGGCTCCTTTCCTTTCTTCACCGTATGATAGTATTTGTAGGTCATCGGATCGTCCTCGGTCAGGACTTTGCTGTCTGTGAGCCGGCCGATAAAGATTGTGTGCGTGCTGGTATCGACCTTAGTGATGATCTGACACTCGAGCCATGCGACCGTGTACTCGAGCGGGATGCGGATACCGTTCGCGGTAGTCGCGTACTCGATACCCTCGAACTTGTCGATATCGCGGCCGGATTTAAACCCGAAACGCCCGATATAGGTCATCGGCGTTTCCTCGTTCAGCACGGCCACCCCGAAGTACTCCGAGTTCATCAGGTAATCGTGGGTCAGGTTAAGTTTATTGATGACTATTTCGATCGTCGGCGGTTCGGAATTGATCTGGAAAACCGTATTCGAGACTTGTCCGTTATACTCCTCGCCCTTACGTGAAGTGACAAGAAAAACTCCGTAGCTGATTTTGAACAACGCTGTTAAATCCATAAGAGCCTCCGTTACTTGAAAATCTCGCTTTTCAAACGATACCATAAAACGAAATCGAGATGACCGAGTGATATTCTAATTGAATCCGCGAATTTTGTCATTTTTTCTTCGATACTCAGATAGAGTTTCCTATCGATCGAGGACGGCATTCTTTCAAGTATCCCGGCCTCCATCAGAAAACGCTGGACATGCCTGTCGAGGATCGCGAGCCTGTCCCCATAGCCGTTGTTCCTGAGAAAATGCGAGGTCTCCTTGAACCCGAGTCCCTTGATATTCCCGGCAAGCCACTCGCGCGCGGCAAGGATATCGCCTCCCGCGAGAATCGCCCGGAGCCTGTCCGCGCCGCCCGTGAAGAAAAATCCGCGCGCCGCGACTATCCGCTTGCCCTTCGTATGATGGAACCGGACATCGCCGCGGATACATTCCGCGATCTCGCCCGCGCTTCCGCCGTTGAGTAAGCCTTCGCGCTTCAGACGTTCGACCGCGTCGAAACAGCGCCGCGCGCTCGACTGCGGGGTGCACAGGCAGAACGCCAGCTCCTCGAACATCCCGGCATCGTTGCGCGGACGCGACAATTCGTCTACCCGACGGACGATATCCGCGCGGATCGATTCATAGAGAGAGAGTAGTTCGACAGTTATTTCGTTCATGACTAAAAATACAATAGATGCGGGATTTCGGCAAGCGCGGGCTAATTCAGGATGAAGCTCGATTTTTCGTTCCAGTACTTCTCGAGTTTCGCGGCAATCTTCTTATCCTTGTCGAGTATCTCGTAGCGCACGAGGATATAGAATTCGCCCTTTTCCTTGATCTGCGCGGGCGTGATATTCCATCCGAACTGCACCCGTCCGCCGAAGAATTCGAGGCCCTTGATCCCGGAGATCAGGATTTCTTTGCCGGACGCTTTCCCGACCGCGTAGAGCGAGATATTCGCCGAGACCGCGTTCGTATCCAGTGTCTGGAACAACGTATTCACTCTCGCGGAACCTTCAGAGGCGAGGTCGTAGATCCATTCGTTGTTTTCGACTTTCAGCACGAGCTTAAACTCCGAAGCCGTCTCTATCTTGACCGGCTGAGGCTCGGGTTCCTGCTCGGGGAGCTTTTTCTCGTACAACGAGACCACTTTGCAATGGCTCATCAGGTCGTTCCAGTAGCTTTCGTACCGGCCGATATATCCCATTTCGGAGTCGTAGACATCGTACTGCGCGAGAACATAGTACCCGCCGATCCCGATATTCTTCGGGACGAACTTCCACGCGTAGAGCACGACCCCTTTATTGAGCATGAGGCCGTTGATCTGCGTCATCACAGTGCGGGTGCCGTCCGCGAGGCTTTCGAGCACGATCATCGCGTTCACAGAGTACGCGTTGGAGACGGCGGATGTAAATAGTCCGAGGACGTCGGGATGGATATCGGACGCAACCGTCTCGATCTCGCCGTTATTCCCGACAACGAGCACCGAGGTATACGGCGCGGGCGCCAGGTTGGTCTCCGTCTGCACGATGGGTTCCGGCGCGGGCTCAGGCTCAATTACAACAGTCAGATTATTCGTCTCAGTGACCGCGAGTATCCCCCGGGGGTCGTTCCAGTAGAGGCCGTAATCGCCAAGCAGGTTGCCGTACCCGTCGAACACGTCGAACTTCAGGTAAACATAGTACTCGCCGATAGGAAGCCCGGTATTCGTCATGTCCCAGTTGACCTGGGCGCGCATTCCGGCGATCTGGACATTATTAAAAACAGCGGCGGCGGTTTGGATGCCGTTGGAGACGTTTTCCGCCACGATGGAAATATTCATAGTTGCCGCCGACGGATGAAGGGTCTGGAGGTACGCCGTCAGACGGAGGCTGCTGGACAAGGAGAGCGTCTCGACCGGCTGGTTCTGTCCGAGCCGGACTTCGGCCTTATCCGCGATTACCCCGAACTCCTGCGAGGTTTCCCACGACTTCGGGAGCCAGTACAGCGTGAAATTCGTCGATCCGATCTCGTTGCCGTTAGTATCGATCATCTTCACAGAAAGCCAAGACACCTGCGAGTAGAAGCTCGAAAAATAGAAGTAATAAACCGAATTGGTGTTGAGAAGGTCGCGGTCATTCAGGATAAAACGGTTCGGGCTGATGATAAACGTATCGCTCAATTCCGGCATCGGTTTATAGTTCATATTGGTGAATTCGACGATCAGCATAGAGAAATTGGTGTAGAAGACATGGAGAGAGAACGCGGCCGTCGTGTCGATCAGATTGGTCTGACCCGATAGACTGCAGAAGAACTTCGGGGGCTTGATCTTCCCCGCGAGATTGTCGTCCTTGATAACATTACCGCCGCACGCGTTCAACACGAACAAGGCTAATAGGGAAGCAAGAAATAGATTTTTCAACAGCATATCCCGTACCGTCTATATCCCGTAGCCGAACGCGAAATATGCCCTGAGGCCCATCGCTTCGTTCACCGGGGTGAAATCGTACGAGAAGCGGACGCCAATCTGCGCGAAAAGGTCGGCGGATATCTGGGCGGTGATCCCCAGACCGGCATAGACCGCGAAGAAGTTATCGTCGCTCGTGATTACCTGGTAGTTCGTATCGTTATTGTAGACTAAATAGCCGGTAGAGAAATCGTGGTAATCGATCCCGAGATCGAGCGAAAGCGGTTTCCAGAAGCCCATATAGAACTTCACACCCGCGCCGAACTGGAAGTATTCCTCGAGCCCGTGCCCGACTAACGCCGCATAGTTTGTGATCGGTACGCCGAAACGCATGAGGTGGATATCGATACCGACAGACTGGTCGAGAACCGTCTCGAAGTAGATACCGCTGATCCAGTCGGCCTTACGCGAGTTGAAGAAATACTGCCCGCCGGTGGATATCCCGATCAGGTGCGAGTAAGGATTACTTTGTGTCTGCGCGAAAACTATTTCCGCCGTGAATAACAGCGAAAGTATATATAACATAACACGCCGCATAGTTGCCTCCGAAAATATTCTATACTAATACTTTAACATCGGATTCGCTTGTTTACAACTTAATTACGATTAAAGTTATGTCGTCGAACTGCTCACGGCCCTCGGAGAAGTTTTCCACCGCCTTCAGGATTTCCCCGGCAATCTCGCGCGCGGCCATATCCTCGTTCCGGCGGACTATCGCTTCCAGCCGTTCCTGCCCGAACTCCTCGTCCTTCATATCGATGGCCTCGGTGATCCCGTCGGAATACAGCACGAGTATCTGGTTCTTCTTCAGCTTCTTCACCGAGGTCGTATAGGTAAATTCCGGGAAGAGGCCGACCGGCTTGGAGTTCGGGGTCAGGTATTCGTACTTTCCCGATGCGCGGTCGAAGACCAGCACCGGGAGATGTCCGGCGTTCGTGTAATGAAAGGTGCTCGAACCGCACTCGAGGAATCCGCAGAAGATGGTCGCGAAGGATGAGATACGGGTGAAGCCGGACGAGCCCTGGTTCGAGGTCAGGATATCGTTGATCTTCTTCACTATCGGGTCGACATTCCGCGAAAACTCCTGCGTTTTCGCGATCGTATGGATCACCATAGCCACCAGCGACGCCGGGATACCCTTGCCCGACACGTCGGCGATAAGGATAGCGGCGTTATCACCGTCTATCCTGTCCACAAAGTAATAGTCGCCGCTCACCCATTTCGCGGGCTTCTGGTAGGCGAATACGTCTATTTTCTCGAACTCCGGGATATCGCCCTGGAAGATGGATTGCTGGATTTCGGTCGCGAGGCCGAGGTCGCGCACATTCGTTTTCGCCTCTTCCTCTTTCTCGAAAAGGATCAGGTTGTCGGTAATGATCGTGACGAGCTTGCGGATTTTTCGGATAATCCCGAGCTCATCGCTCGTATAGGAGTTCTCGTCGATCTTGGGCGAGATATTGATGAGTGCGGGGATTTCGTTATCGAAGAAGACCGGCAGAAGGAGCTGTGCGCCGTACTCCGCGAAATACTTCTCCGCCGACTCCTTAATCCCGGTATAACGCGGATCGATATTGATGACGTCGCGGTGATAGTATTCGTCGCTCTTCGCGATCAGCTTGAAGAACGGGTTACTGCCCGGGATATCGAACGTCTTCCCCGAAGTGGAATAAAGGACGCGGAAAATGTCGTTCTTCTGGTCGTAAACTAAAAAGTCGGCGTTCGCGCACTCGATCTGTTCCTCGAGCAGTGTGACTGTCCGCGATGCCAACTCGTTCAGGTCGCGCGAATTCCACAATCTGTCCATCAGCTTCTCGGTCGCGTCCGTCCCGGTATGGTCGCCCCGGATAATCCTCAGCACGAGCAGGTACGCGAGGTGAATGATCCTGAAAACCACTGCCATCGACGGCGTGACGAGGAGAAAAAAGAGCGCGGGCGTCAGGTCGGCGAGCCAGCTCCGCACCATGAAGAAACCGCCCATTACCGGCACAAGCAGTACGAGCAGGACCGCGAACTCGATTCCCAGACGGCCGAGGGTCTTCCTGAGACTGCCGAAACGGTACACCACGATAGAGTAAAACGTCACCGCGCTGAACACCACGCTCCCAACCGCAGTCGCGGTGTACTTCACGCTCGGCGGCAGTTCGTTCGCGAAGATCAGCGTCAGCAGGTGAATCGCGCCGAACACCGCGAAGCCCGACAGGAAGTAACGTATCTGCTGTTTCTGGTACACCAGCCTGACCCGTTTAATTTTCGCGATGATAGTACCGGCGGAGTAGAGCGCGAGGAGCAGGATGTATCCGTTGATGATATAATGGATGAAATTGTACTTGATATCCACCGAGGGGCGGTAGACCCCTTCCTCGAACACCATGAGGTAATGCGTCGATTCGCGGTCGATCCCCAGCATCGCGGCGGCGACAAATACCGCTGACAGCCCCACGAGGAGATAGACGACCGGTTTCGCGACCTTCCAGTACTCGCCGCGCGGGAAATGATTGGTGAAGAGGTAAAAAGACGACGACAGCAGGATCAGGAACGCGTACTCCGCGCGGATGATCACCGACGCCAGCACCGGGCGGTCGATGGACAACAGGTATCCCTGTATCCCTTCGCATGCCACGACGAACGCGAAAAGTCCGAGAAACACCGATGCGGCGATATTGAGCTTGCGCGAGGAACGCAGGAGCATGTCGATAGCGAGGCCGAGTATGATCGCCCCCGCGATGATTAACGATAACGGCGCGGTACTCATCCCTTCCCCCATTCGGACAGGAACTCTTCTATATAGCGCGCGATCCGTTCGCGGACAATTCTATGCCCGGCGAGCCGGTGCTTATGACTGACAGTGTCTTCCGGGATGGAGAGCCGGATT
>Ga0154538_143_pt1 | contig 42464 bp, 34 predicted proteins | sample RifGroF1_FD_105681 | JGI IMG/M metagenome (GOLD analysis project Ga0154538, IMG submission 105681) | Spirochaetes bacterium GWF1_51_8 | reverse complement strand
TCTTCGTTTTTCCTTGCATTATTCTAAGGCGAATCTTAAAATATTTCATTATATATCAATGAGTTATTCGTTTTTCAGCAAGCCCTAATTAGAGTTTTTAGAGCCGCCCTTACGGTTGATAGGGTTCCACCAAATCTCATGGCTGCCTTTGGCGTGACGGTCGAACTCAAATCCAGCCCGTCTTAATTTCGAGACAATAGCCCGGTAATTAAATCCGGACAAACGGCCCATCAGACACCGACCGTAACATCGAGATTCATTTTTTCAGCGGCGGGTTTTAAAGACGAGGGAATAGAGTCTCCATGTTCGATGTAGGACTCGATGATCTTCTTGGCAACATCCTGCGCGATTTCGACAGTTTCAGCGATAGTCCTGCCCTGTGCGGTAAGTCCTTCCAAATCGGGACTGACCGCAACGTAAAATCCTTCCGGAAGATGCTCTATTTCCAGCCTGATTCGATATTCCATTCTTTCCTCACTTGATATATTATACCCCTTTCATGCCGAACCTGTCAACTCCGCAATTCCGGCGTGTCGAACTTCTAGATTCCTTATGCCTGTTGTCACTCTGCACACATGAGCACAAAAAGGTGTTTATTTCACTTCCGGCGTGTCGGGGAACTTTCGTTCCATGTCGATAATAATCATTTGGTCAGACGAGGCCTTCTTCACAAACCGTTGGACGCCGTTAATACTCCAGTCCAATTCCATGAAGCCCTTCGGTTCATAGACTATTTTTCTTTCAAGATCGATCGAATAATACCGGACAATACTCCAGTCTTCTATTGAAAACCCGATACATTCCAGCCGGGCCCATTTTATATCCCATTCTTCGGTCAGAAGGTCGCTGACATATTCGATTCTCTTCATCATAAAAAACGCAGTCGGTATCTCTTTCACATCACGGGTACCAAGAAACACATAGCTTTTTAGAACCTTAGATTTCTCGAGATATTCTTCATTCCAGTCGGAACCAATCGCCGTCTGGAACACATACGACTTAATCTGCTCGTTTTTCGATGTGAACAAATACTCCTTCCCTTTTACCGCGTCGGAAGGAAAGAAAACAGGTAGAACGGAATGGACATCCAGAACACCGTCCGGATAGTTTATTTTCCCCGGCATCGGGAGAAAGGCCTTCAGTTTATCTTCGAACTGATAGCCCGCATCTCCGATCTTCAGTACCGAGTAAAGAGAATCCTGATAGCTATTCGCGGGAAAAAGCTGATAGAGCGTTTCCATTTCCACATAGTTGACCATGCCCGATGCGGCGATTCCATCGGCGGTATTATTGACATGGACATTGGCATACTCATGCGCCCGGACAGTCATCCAATTGGAATAAGCAAAACATTGATAAACCATTCCGCCGTCGGGGACTTTGTCCTTCAGTTCCGAGAGGTCGAGATTGATGTTTGAATAATCGAACTCTATTTCCTGTTTCAGGATAGCCAGAAAATGGCCATATCCTTTAATCTCCTGTTGGCCGAGCGACGTTTTCATTGTTTTCACAAACTGATACTGCGAGCCGCAGGAGAGCATTGCCGCGCAGAATAATCCGATTGAAAGAAGAGAAAAGCACTTTTTCATTTGACGATCCGGTTACTTATTTGTTGGATAGACTTTATACGAAAAGAAGAAACTTGTCAAGGCAGATGATAGCATGTTTTTTGCGTCCAAGTCCCGCGCAATACAACAAAACCGGAAAAGTTTGACTTCCGCGCCGCCGCTTGTTATCATTACACGATTACGGCGCCCTTCGGGGCTTAATAGGGAATCCGGTATTAATCCGGAACGCTGCCCGGCACTGTATACGGGACAATCACTCTTTCCATGAAGCCACTGGGGAAACCCGGGAAGGCGGAACGAGCCCGTGAGTCAGGAGACCTGCCGTAACATACCGCGTTTTCCCCGGGAACAGGGAACCGAAGGCGGCCCATCACGGCACCTTTCTTTCCATCCCCGCGGAATCCGCGCCGCGGGAGTACGGCATGCGTTTCTTCTTCCTTTTCACTGTTTTTCTTCTGACCGCAGTCAGGCTTTACCCGTACTATTCCCTCGGGGCCACTAACGATTCTTCATACAAGGGCGATTTCCTCATCCCGCCGTCGCCGGGGATCGACTACGAGCCCGCGCCGGTCAATTCCGGCGGAAGCGTCGCGCTCATCGTACAGTCGGCGGCAGTCACAATCCGCGCAGGGGGCGGAATTGGGCAGGTGAACACAGCCTCTGTGGACGGCGGACTGTCGTCGCACACACGCATCGCGTTCGAAGGCCTCGTGCTCGATTTCCCTCAAAACCACTCGTTCGATATAGGGCTTCTCCCGCTCGAGTTCGCGATCCGGGCGGATATCTACAAAAACAACCTCGCCCCGTTCGGGATAAACGCCGGGGGCGGATTGATCGATTTCAGGCTGCCGTCGATGTTCGTGCAGAAGCTCGCTATCGAACTGTCCGGCGGCTCGTTAAACGAGGCCGGGCTGAAACTTCTCACCGCCCTCCCGTTACCCGGCAGCCAGCTCATCCTCGGCGGCTCCATCACTGTATCGCAAAACTACTATTCCTATATCGATCCCTCGGGCAATCCGGCGTGGACGAAAAACCTCGATTTCTGGCGTTACTCTCTGATCGCGAAATGGGGCCTGGCGGACTGGAATATGACCGCGTATCACACCGGTAAGGCCGGGGGCGCGGGGACAAAGTATCCCGGCCTCGGACGACAGACCGACTTTCTCACAGCGATATCGCTCGGCTGGAACAGCCCGCTCGTCTCAATGCAGGCGTCATACCAGAACTGGGTGAACCGTTTCACGAACTCGATCGGGATGGACGACACCCACACCGGCCATACACTGAACGCCTCGTTCGCCCTGCACGCCAAACCCGCGCCATGGGCGTGGGAGCTCAAGGCCGCCTCGACAACCTATTTCCTCGACAGCACGAAACTCGGTGTCCGTTGGATCGAAGATGTCGGGCTGACCGGCGGAATATCGCTCGCCGCGGGCGGATTCGAGTTCGCGGCAAATCTCCATACTATCTGGCGGATCGGAGCTGTGCCCGTACCGGTACCGGGATTCTCCGCCGCGTGGAAACCAGCCGATTCGCTTAAGATATACGCGGGCATCTCACGGCATTACCGCCCGCCGACAATGAACGACCTGTACTGGCCTTACGACGGCTACTCCTCGGGAAACACGAACCTGACGCCGGAAGACGGAATTGCGCTCAAAGGCGGAATCGTGTTCGCCGGGGAGAACCTGCTGGTCACTGCATCAGCGGGGCTCAGCGGGTTCACGAGCCTGATCCTCTGGAAACCCGACAGTTTCGGGGTGTGGTCGCCCGGAAATACCGGCACCGCGTCGGCGTTCATCGCCGAGCTTTTCGCGCAATACCTATGGAATTCCGGCATGTGGCAGTTCCGTGCGGGCGCCGGGATGAGCCTGAACCGGACGGTCAACTCAGACGAGGCGTCACCCTATTTCGGTAAACGGGTCATCTATACCCCGTTGTACAAGCTGACCTTCACAAGCGGTGTATCCTTCGGTAAGGACTTCTCGGCGGAACTCGCGTTCCGGGCGGTCAGCGAACGTTTTACCGACGAACTGAACGCTCATTGGCTCGAGCCGTACTATCTGCTCGACCTTTCGGTGCGTTATCTCTTCCTCACTGTCAGCCTGAACAATATCCTCAATATCCAATACAGCGAGCAGGAAGGATATCCCCTGCCCGGCTTCAACCTGAAAGCCGCTCTCACCTTTGAAATATAACAATTGGAGAATAGAATGAAAGTTTTACCTCTGCTTCTCATCGTCGTCATGGTAAGCTGTTCCGAGTTCCCGTCCAACGGGACGCCGGATAATGTCCCGGTCGCTCACGGGAGCATTCTCGTGCTCGACGAGGCGAACGGTATCCTGCGCGTGCTCGACCCGTCGACCGGCCGGACCGCAGATGTCGCGACACTCGATAAGTCGCCGACCGATATCGAGATCGACGGCGGGTTTGCATACATCGTGCACAACGGCTTCGGGACGGCGCAGTCCCTCATCCGGATCGACCTGAACGGGGTCCTGCCCGCTCTAAAGGTAGTTTTCCCCGACGGCTCCGCACCGTCCGCGCTCAAACTCGCCGGCGGTAAGATCTATATCGTCTTCTCGGGATCGAACTGGCTCCGCGTCCTCGACCAGTCCAATCCCGCGCTGACCCTGACCAATATCGCGCTCGCGGCAAACTACGCCTACTCGCTCGATCTCGACAGCGGTTATATCTATATCGCCGACTCGGGAACATTCGGAAGCGCGAACGGCAAACTGATCGCGCTCGACCGAGACGACTACTCGCTTGCCGCACAGATCGCAAGCCTCACCAATCCGCAGTCGGTCTGCGCGGTTCAGGGCATGGCTTATCTCGCGTGCACGGGGGTATGGAATACCACGAACTGGGATACCTACGCCGGGTACTACGACGGCGGCGGTCTGATCGGGATATCGGCGGGATTGTGGAATCAGGCTGTTCTCTCCAACGGGCTCCAGTTCACGGCGGTCAAGGTATCCGGCGGGCGCCTGTTCTGCCTCGACAGCGGGATGGGCCAGTCGAAACTCGGCCTCGCCGTCTTCAGCACGAACGGCGCGTATATCACGAACGTCCTCGGCGGGAAAAACTTCAAGGGTCTCGATTTCGACGGCGCGGAGATCGCGGTTTCGGAAGGGTACTACGGTACGAAGGTGTATCTTGTGAATATCTCGAACTGGACTGCGAGCGAGTTCGGCATTCCCGGCACGGGCGACCTCGCAATATACCATTAATAACAAATTCAGTCGATAAAGCGGTATGCCGTTCCAAACGTTATACCGCTTTTTTTTATTCCATATGAATATAGCGAAAATCCCGGCGATAGGTTATAATAATGTGCGCCTCGATATAAACCGTTTCGGCGGTTTTACCCGGCGCCCGGATGGATATATGATTGAAGAAAAACTGACAAACCCGTTACATCTCGCCGAGGACATGGACGACTCGCTCCGGCCGCGTACGCTGACCGAGTTTATCGGGCAGGACAAGGTCAAGGAGAATATCCGCGTGTTTATCGAGGCCGCGAAAATCCGTAAGGACGCGCTCGATCACGTCCTGTTGTACGGCCCGCCCGGACTGGGGAAGACCACCCTCGTCAATATTATGGCGAACGAACTCGGGCGGAATATCAAGGTCACGAGCGCCCCGGCGCTCGAAAAAGCCGGCGATCTCGTGGCGATCCTGACCTCGCTCGAAGAATGCGACGTTTTGTTTATCGACGAAATACACCGGATGCGGAAGGTGCTCGAAGAAGTGCTATATTCCGCGATGGAAGACTTTAAGGTGGATGTGGTGATCGGCGAGGGCACTGGCGCGCGTACTATCCGGATCAACCTGCCGAAGTTCACCCTCGCGGGCGCGACCACACGTAGCGGATCGATCTCGTCGCCGCTCCGTTCGCGTTTCGGTATTATCGAACGGCTCGACTTCTACGACCCGAAGGCGCTCATGACGATCATCGGGCGCTCGGCGCGTATCCTCAATATCGGGGTTACCTCCGAGGGCGCGTCCGAAATAGCGCGCCGTTCACGGGGCACGCCGCGTATCGCGAACCGGCTCCTCAGGCGTGTCAGCGACTTCGCGCTGGTGGAGAAGAAGGAAGGCATCGACGGCGGCTTCGCGGGCTACGCGCTCGGCAAGCTGGAAGTCGACGAGAAGGGGCTCGATTCGCTTGACCGTAAGTTTCTCAATATTATCATCGATCACTATAAGGGCGGCCCTGTCGGGGTCGCGGCTATCGCGGCCGCGCTCAACGAGGAGACCGAGACTATCGAGGACGTCTGCGAACCGTTCCTCATCCAGATCGGGTTTGTCCAACGCACCCCGCGCGGACGGATGGCGTCGAAGAAGGCCTACGACCATCTCGGCGCGGAGTACAAAGAAACCGACCCGGGGCTTTTCGGCTGATCACGGCAGATACACGATCTTCAGGCGGACAATCCCGCCGGGCAGGCTTTCCAGCAGTAGGTTCATCTCATAGTACTCCCATCCGATCATCGTACCGTCCATTAACGGTTTCGGTTCGGCGGGAATGAACCCGGCGCTCTCGAACTGCCGGAAGACCTCATGAAGCCTCATCCCGTAGATATAAAACTCTTTCAGCAATCCCGCTTCCGGCTCCGTAGAGACGAAGACAAGCGATGCGGCCTTGCCGGAATAGATATCCATTTCCGTATAATGATATGCGCCGTAGCCGATCCCCGTAGGAAAACGTTCGATATGCCCGGAAGGCGTTTTCCCTTCACCGAAAAGGAGAGTGACAAGGAATTCCTTGATAGACACCCCGTCCATCTTACCGGTTAACTCAATCGCCGAAAGATGCCCGTCGAACACCCACCCGGTCTTTCCGCTGAACTTCACCTTGACCCAGTATCCCGGAACTCCCGCGATCACAATCTCATTTGCCGCAACTGGCATTTCGAGGATCTCCGCCTGTTCTCCGGACGGGATGACCTCGACCTGGCGGGCGTCGGCGGCGATACCGTCCAGCATCACGAGCGGCTTCATGGAAATGACATGGAGTTTATCGCCCGGCGAGTAATAGACCGGCGTCTTTCCGTTTACCTTCGACGGGACGGTCAGGACAAACGGCGTTTCCTTGCCGGACTTGTCGACCCGGACAAACTTCGGCGCGGAGTTCGATTGCCCCGCGACAGTCAGCGCGAGCGCCTTGCCGTTCGTGAAAACCGACACGCCCGCGTACTTCGGAGGCACGATCACCTTCCAGCCGTTCGTCGCGGCAAATCCCCATTTCTCGTGGTAGGCGAACACCGCTATTCCCTCGCTCACCAAGAGCTCGTCCGGCTGATACACCTTCTCATAGTAGACAAAATCGCCGGAAAAAACGGTGGTGACAGCGTAGATCAAGCCGCCGAATATGAGACCGAGCAATCCTGTATCCATGGAGACCTCGTTAATTTTTTCAGAAATGCCTGTGTATCCGAATCATCGTTTAATTACTTCTTCGGCAAACCATTCCTCTTCAATCGGCGGAATAGGTCGTGAGCACAACCAATCCTTCCTCAGTTTCCTTTATCTCGAAACTCGAGTATTCGCCTGTCGAGTAAGTGTAAATCTCTTCATCACCTTGATAGACGGTATCGTCTGGAATCACCCCTGCCGTCTTAATCTGCTGGAAAACCTCGAACTGACGCAGACCCGCAAAAATATAGTGCACGGTCACTCCCCCTTCGTAATTCACATTCAGTTGGGCGAGGGAAACCCGCGTGCCGGGATAGTACGTCATATCGATCTGCCAGAGCTGCCCATAAGGGATTTTATTTTCATCGTCATGGGTCAGGTAATAGATTCCCAGATCGTAATGGGTTTTCCAGATACCGGAAACTTTCCACCGGTCTACCATGTTCCATATCCATTTTTCACTGCCGGAATAAGGCGTCAGCACGGAAAGGAATCCGTCGAACAGCCATCCGGTTTTACCGTTGTACACGACCTTCACCCAATACCCGGGTATATTGCCGACCGAGACGGCGTTTTTTGCAGAAGGGCTTTCCGAGACGGTCACTTCGGAACCGTGCGGGACATTCATCATCACTTTTCCGTTTAACGACGCCGATTCGCGGAGATTCACCCCGTTCTTAGATATAACATAGAGTTTATCGCCGGCGGTATAGTAGACAGGGGTTCCGCCTTTCAGTTTCGACGGGATCGAGAAGGAATACGGTGTTTCTTTCCCTTTCTTATCGATCCACGCGAATTTCATCGACGGAGTTTGTAGGCCAAATTCTTTGAGCACTAACGCCTTACCGCCGGAGAAGTCCGACGCGCCGGAGTACTTGGGCGGGATTACCGCTTTCATGCTTCCGGTGTCCGCAAAACCCCAGAGGTTTTTATAAACGAACTTGACCATTCCGTCGGACTCCTTCCATTCCGAAACGTCGATACTTTTTCCCTGATAGGTCAAACTATCCGAGTATACCGGAGCAGTGAGGAAGCAGAGTATCCCGATTGAGAAGAAAAGCCGATTCATTTTCACACCCCGTCACTTTTTATTAATCGTTCGGCTGTTGAAGAGTTCGAAACCGAAGATCAGGAAATATGCGATTACCGCGAGGAAGTCCGGGATCACACGGTAAATCTGGAGGACGATTACCGGAACCGCGAACAGGATCAGGAACGGGAACCGTTTGAAGTTCCGCAGGGTGAGAAAGATGAACAACCCCGCCGAGATCAGAAGCAGGATGAGGAACACGAGAAACCCGATATTCCGGAGCGAGTCGGACAGGATGCGGTTATTGTCCTGGAGGAACTTGTCGAAATCGGTCAGGAAGAGTTCGTCGCGGAGAGCGGACGTCAGCTCCTTAGTGAAATTCGTGACGACCCCGGCGATACTGTTCGACAAGGGATATGCCGCGATCAGGTTCGACAGGCTTGTCATGTGCGCGAGGCTCAGCATATTCTCCGGGCGCATATCGAAATACCATTCGCACGACTTCTCGCCGAAAAGAAGGATAAACATCGCCCGCCGCCCGCGTTTATTGTACTCGTTGTAGACAGGATAATCCTTCGCGGTGAAATTGGTCATCGATTCCTTGCCGTCCCACTTGTGAAGGAAGATCGATACTTTCAACTGGTATTCGTCTTCTATGCCCTGCAATCGGAGCATGACGAACTCAGCCTGCGGTTTATCGATCAATGCTTCTCCCTCGAGGATGTACCTTCCGGGATAGGTGACCGCCGCCGCGGGCACTGTCAGTACGGCCGAGCAAAAGGTAAGTATGAGTAAAAAGAAACGGTTCATATTTTCCTCCTGAAGTATTCTATCTTATTTCTCATAAAGGTCAATAAAAAAGCCCCGGCGAACCGGGGCTGATTTATTAATCCAACTGTTCTTTTTTATCTAATAAATAGTATGTTATTGATAAAGAATCTGGATTAATTGGACGGTAATGAAGAGTGTAGAGAAAATATAATATGAAATTATTATTTTGTACTATTGTTTTATACGGGGGTTGTTTTTGATAATTAATCCTTGTAATACTCAAGTTCCACGCTAAATTCTCATTTATTAAGTGTGAAAATTTCAAATTCTTTTGATAGGCAGATTTCATAACCTTTAATGGTTTTAATTTGCATATCCAATATGTCAGGTATCCCGATATTTTATGACAATCAATATGCGCGATTTCATGGTGGTAAAATCTTATTCTTAATACATCTCTTAAATATCTGTCAACAACAGAACTAACGATTTGATGGTCAACTTCAATTTCGCCATTTATAAAACCCGATACTTCTTGAGCCACATCAATAATATCCGTAATCGCTGATGAAATGAGGTCTAAGGTATCCTTCTTTTTTTGTTCGTACCAATCTTTCTGTTCATTATTTAGTTGCAATAGTGAACACCTCTCTCATCATTCTTGCTTGTTCAGTTTTATGCGTTTTTAACTCTTTTTTCCATTCTTCGTAATCGGTTTCTTTACTGTCGTTATGTAACGATATATTCTCAAATGCTATTTGAGCCGGATCCTTGCTGGCTTCCAACAATTCTTCATATAACCCCATATCGACCTCCATTTTATTATTCCCTCTTTCTTTATCGATACCTCACCCAACTACCTGAAGAAAGACAACCGCTACCTTGTTTTTAGAGAACTATTCTATAAGTGTACCATAAATGTTACACTTTCATTACACTAATATTTTATATTTAAATTATTATTTAATCAAAGAAAAAGCGGAATTTATTATTTTCCTCCTGTAATATTCTATCTTATTTCTCATGAAGGTCAATAAAAAAGCCCCGGCGAACCGGGGCTGAATTGTCAAAGTAGACTTACTGGAAGAGAACCATGCCCGTTCCCATGGGAACAGTAACCTGTCCGGTCACCTTTTTGGCTTCGGGATTGATCGAGGACTTCCCGTCGACCATCACAGTCCATTCGCCTTCGGGAAGGGTGAAGAACACGTCTTCTTTCTGGTTGCCGTTGACCAGCACCGCGAAGCTCTTAGCGTCGCCGGATATCGCCTTATCGTAGACATACCCGACTGTCGCCTTGGTCTGCTTAACAGGCTTATCGCTCTTCATGACCATCGCGTCGATGAACTTGATCTTGTCATGAGGATAAAGCCCGAAGGACTTGGAGTACATCTTGCGCATCGCGATCAAACCCTTATGATAAAGGAAGAGTTCCTTGTTGGCTTCCTTGAGATCCCAGTTGATCCAGTTGCATTCGTTATCCTTCTCGTAGGAGTCGTGATCGATCAGCCACGGCTTAGCCTTACCGGACCAGCCGACAGGATTGCCCTTCGCGTCCTTCTGAAGCGTGTTGCCCCACTTGTTGCCTTCTTTCACCCAATTCGCGGAATTGGGCGGGAAGACGCTATCGCCTTCGGGCGGGAAAACGACTTTCATACGGGCGAAATCGACCGCTTCTTCTATCATCACGGGGCCCTGAATAGTATAGAGGAAGAGCGCGGCGATCTTGTTCATCTTCATCTGCTTCTCGTCCAACGTCGCCTTCGCGACGATTTCCTCAGCCTTGAATTCCTGTGTCGCCTTATAGATTCCTGCGTTCTCACGGAGGTAATCGGCGAGGGTCTTGTTATCGTGCGAGCTGAAATAGTTCAACGAGAACTTCGGTACGATGAACGTGCCGGGCATCCCCTTGACACCGTCAACCAAACCGGCGGAACCGGCCTGACCGAGAGCGAGGGACTTGATCTGCTCACGGACCTTATCGTTCCATGCCGCTATACCGTGCTTCGCCATACCCTGGGGAGAGTATCCGCCGCCGTCCAACGGCTCGCCGCGGCCGCCCATCCAAGGCTCGGCTACGAGGAAGGTTTCTTTATTCACGGCGTAAACCGCTTTTTTGATCTTTTCGTAAGTGTTCCAGTCGATGATCGTTCCGAGGTCGAAACGGTATCCGTCGACATGGTATTCGTCAACCCAGTATTCGCAGCTGTCTACGATCAGTTTGCTGGACATCGGGCGGCTCGACTTGTAGTCGTTACCGCATCCCGAATGGGCGTCATAGGTGCCCAGCGGGGTCATCCAGAAGTAATACTTCTTGTCGATCAGTTTGAGAGCGTTCTTATCGTACTGGGAGACATGGTTGTACACGACGTCCATCACCACGGCGATGCCGTTCTGGTGGAATACGTCGACCATCTTCTTAAACGCGAAGACCTGATCGCCGGATGCGCCGCACCATGCGTTCTCGACTACTTTCCCTTCGGCGTAGAACGCTTCGGGAGCGAAAAAGTTCGCGGTCATATAACCCCAGTGGTTTCTGCCGTAAGTATTCCATGTATTGTAAGCGTAGGCCTTCGATTTACCGAGATAAGGAGCTTCGATCTCGTTGAATTCCTGCGCGGGCATCAGTTCGATTGCGTTGACGCCGAGGTCTTTCAGGTGAGCGAGACCGCCCTGTTTGCCGTCTTCGGTCAATCCTTCGAACGTGCCTTTCTTCTTGATGTCCTTAGAGAGCATGGTCAGGTCGCGGACATGCGCCTCATAAAGAATGTATTGTTCCTGCTTGAAGCCCATATGCTGTTTCGCGGACTTCCATGTGTACTTTGTGTCGATGATGAGTGTCAGGTGATGCTGGGGGGCCATCTGCTTGGTGACAAGAGCCTTCGAGTAAGGGTCGGCCACGATGATGTTGGGGTCGAATTCCTCGGAAGCGCCCGCGGGACCTGTCACACGGTAGCCGTAGTACTTGCCGTAGAGTTCGCCGCTGACACTGGCTTCCCATACGCCGTCTTTGTCCATCGTCATATCGATCTGCTTTTCGCCTGCCTGCAACGGCTTATCGACATCGTCGGAATAAGGCTTGTCGAACATACAGAGGGTGACTTTTACCGCACGGGGAGCGAACACACGGAATGTGGTCTTTCCGCCGGAAACCGTACAGCCCATCGGCTTATCGGAGTAGAACTTGTTGAGGAAGTTATCGGACAACTGGCCTTCGCCGAAGTTGGTGACGATCTTTCCCTTAGTCTCGTCCATCGAGATCACGCCGACAAGGAAGTTCTTGCTCATCGGGAGCGCTTCGCCGGCGAGAATGGTGAATACTTTACCCTTCGCGTCGGTCTTCACTGAAGTGATCTGGGCGGCGTTTTTCGTGCCGTATTCCATAACCACGAAATTGCTGATTGTGTAGTCCAGAGCCTTGAACTTCAGTTCGACCTGAAGCTCGGTCTCGGTCAGGCGGAGCACGCCGTTGACCTTGTTGGCGCTCTTGCCTGCAGGCGCGTCGGGCTGAGTGGCTCCGCCGCCGTCACCGCATGCCGCGGGCAGTATCATGACGATACTGAATAAAAGGGCTAAAAACTTCGAACCCTTTCCTGTTAAGTATTTTGACATCTTCCAACTCCTCCTGTTATTTTAAATATACCTCCTTTATTTTAACTGAGAATCCCCATAAGTCAATAGAAAACCTGAATTTTCCTACTCTGAAGGGGAATTCCCGGCGTCGGGAAAGATTTTTTCCGGAAAAAGTAACTCTTTCGCCGCTCCGCGTTGTTTCATTCATGTACATAGCAAACAGGAGGAATACAATGTCAAAGATGAATGTAAAAAATTTCGGCTTCTTTTTCATGATCGCGGCGGCTGTCTTTTCGCTTTCCGCGTGCAATATCCAGATCGGATGGAACGATTATATCGACGATAAATATATTATCGACGACGAAAACGACGGCCCGGCGGTGTTCGCGCTACCCTCGGTATCCATCAACTCGCCGGTCAATAATCAAGAGTTCGATCCGGGAACTCTGAGCCTCAGCGGCGTATCGGTCGCCGGCACCTACCCGTTAAGCGCGATCTATCTCTCGGTCAATAGCGGGCTGTACCTGAGTATCGGCACAAGCCCGGTCTGGAACCAGTCGTTCTATGCCGAACCCGGCGTCTACAGTTTCAGCGTCTACGCGGTGGACGTGAAGGGCAACTATAGTAAAACGAACCATGTCACCAACATCCGTATCGTGGGCGGCGAAGGACAGTAATCGAGACCAATCCAATTCCATATAAGGAATACATGCCTTACCCCCGAAGAGGCCGTCATCCCGACGGCCTTTTTTTATTTCTGTGATAGATCGATCCAATACCGTTAAAACACTACCCCGTTATCCGTACCCTCGGAATCGAGGATACCGCCGTGTAAAACTTTTTATTAAATCACTATTGACAAGTTTTTTGTTTAGATTTATAATTATCAGTTATTAGCGGTTTTAGAAATAGTAATAGAATAAATATTCACTATGGAGGATTGGTTATGAAAAGATTTAAGCTGTTCATTGCTGTGATTGCTTTGTTCGTTGCAGTTGTATCCTGTAGCCCTGTGTACACACCTCTTTTGATTACTTCAAATCCCATTACTGTTCCTGCGCCAAAAGTTGGCTACTCTACTAACCATTTAAGCGGATTCGGCAGTATTGGTGGTGATGGAAGTATAAATACTGCGGTAAAAAATGGCGGTATTTCAAAGATTTATTATGTCGATTTTATTTACCTGCCGGGCGGGCAACGTATTACGGCTGTCTATGGAGAATAACGATAGTTTAGTTACGAATGGAATAAACTATTAGAATTCTTTAACAAAGACTTATATTCTATACAAAACGGCGCTTCTATCAGCGCCGTTTTGTTTTCGACCGATAGAACCCACTTTCTATTCAATCGTCCAATAGGTAGTTTTCCCCGCCCATGTACACGATCGCGGGATCGAGTTTTCCCTGTTTATTGATATACGGGTAAAACGTCATCTTATGCACCGTCCCGTTGTCGTAGCTGAACACGATCTGGTTCTTCGAAATTTTATACTTTCCTTTTTGGGACTTCTTTCCCGACGATGCCTCGACCCCGCCGATTGTCTCGCCGCCCATCCCTTTGTCGGTAAAGCTCATTCCTACCATCGACGAGGACTTGAAGTTTCCCTTTTTATCGAACCAGTATGTCGAACTGGTCACCACGGAAAAACTGTCGCCGCTTCCATCGGAAGAGGAATAGTCATAGGCTTCGTACTCGCCCTCAAGCGTCATCCCGTCGCCCTTCCCGCTCACGAGCTTATATTCGTCCTTGTCGAGCGTCATCAGATTGCCGTTGTTTTTATAGGTATAGGTTTCCGTTTTACCGCCGGAAATCCATTTGATTTTCAATTGGCCGCCGGATACATGGTAAGTTCCGACTTGATTAGGATAATAGGAGTAGAGCGCCTGCATATCGAGATACAGCAGGTCATAGGGCGCGGAGTCCGTCACGTACCCGTTTTTATCGAATACCAGCCACGACTGGGAATCGCCGCCGTTGGCCTTTATCTTGAACGGTCCGACCCATACACCGTCGAGGGCGACTCCCGGATTGGCGGCCTTGGGCAATGTCCCCACCGAGGGGCCGAGTCTCAGGGTCTGAAGGAGCACTTTTGTCACAGGTAATGCCTGCTTCTCCATCGCTTCCGTATTCCCCCGCACCATCACCGCCGCCGTCCCGCCCCCGTTAGCGACAAACGCGATCACCGCCGCTTCGGATACGCCGCCCGGACTTTTCCCCTGAAGCATCAGCTGATGCCCCTTCCCGCCGGGAAGTGAAAGCGTGACAAGCTCGGAGACCGATTTCAGGTAGGGGCTTCCGCCCTGCAGGTCTTTCGCCAATGACAGCACCTCGTTTTTAGTATCGACCTTCTGGTTCTGTTTCGGGAAAACCATGATCAGGATCTGCGCCTCGTAAGACTTGGGATTACCGAGGAAGAGTTTCACCATCGAATAGTCTCCGGTACTCTGCGGGCCGACCTGCATCCATTTCGACGAAATATCCTTCGGGATCTGGAAAGTGACCGCGCCATCCTTAGAATAGAAGAAACCGTGATAAAAAATATCTTCCTGAACCTTCGCGCCGGAAATCGAAATCCCGAGGAACAATAGAATCCCCAGGGCGAGCGCCGGTTTTACTTTGTTCATACGCACCTCCATGCATAGCACAAACTCCCCTTTCCTCCGGCAGGAACATGGACTTATAAATTGATGCAGAAATACAGCATGTCGTTTTTCAGCTTCTCGGCTTCCGCGCGGACGCCGAGCTTCGCGACTATAGACAGCGCGAACGCGGCGGCGGTACCGGGCCCGCGGCTCGTGACGATATTGCCGTCCCATACCACGGTTTCGCTCACATAGTTCGCATCGGGCATCTCGGGCTCGTACCCGGGAAACGAGGTCGCTTTCTTATCCTTGAGTATCCCAGCCTCGTGCAGGACGGTCGGCGCGGCGCAGATCGCTCCCACTAGTTTTCCCTTAGCGTAGAACTCTTTGACCAGCGATAAAACGCTGTGGCTGCCTTTCAGGTTCTTCGTACCCGGCTGGCCGCCCGGAAGGACGATCATATCGTATTCGGCGGAATTGACATCCTCGATCCTGACATCGGGAGTGACCGCGATCCCGTGCGAACCGGCGGTCGCGCCGAACTTCAATCCGGCGACCGCGACCTCTATCTTAGCCCTGCGGAGGATATCGATGATCGTGACCGCCTCGATCTCCTCGAACCCTTCGGCTAACGGCACGATTACTTTCGGCATAGATTTCTCCTTAAAGGTGATGATTAATTTTAATCACGCGCGGGTAAAAGTCAAGCGGAGAGATAAGTTTTGGAACTATTTCTGCGGGGACGTGTCGGTCGGGCCCGTTCCCGGCTGGTTCGTCGATTGAAGGGCCGCGCTATTCGTCAGGCCGGTATTTGCCGGGGACAGGTTGGTCAGTTTCGCCGTAGGGAGAGTCATATCGGGCTTCACCGCCTGCGCGGGAAGATATGCCGGGAAGCCGATCACGAAATCGATCCCGAACTGGAGGAAATGGCAGTACCGCAGGTCGCCGGTCAGCGCCGCGATGAAAAGTCCGTTATACATAGCCGTAACCTCGAGCCCGTAAAGCAGCGACGTATCGACCACAGCCGACCTGCCGAGCACCCAACGGTACCCGAGGCCTATCTTGTAGCCGAACGCCGGATCGAACGAATAAGCGTTGGTGGTAGTGAACCCCGCAGCGGCGATATAGTAAGGAACATCGAGGATGCCCGCTTCCGCGTTGACGTTGATGAAATATCCCGACAAATCCTTGGGCGCGAAGTAATACCTCATCCCGAGGCTGAGATAAAAATTCCACGCGTCGCCGTAATACGGGGATTGGTTGAGATGGATTTTCTTTCCGAACTGGAAGGCGTAGAACCATGAGAACTGACGGGCAAATTCGAGTTCGCGGAAAATGACGATATTGGGATTGACGCTGATGCCGCCGGAGAAAAACGTCGATTCGGCGGCGGCCGCCCGGCTGCAGGCGAACACGGCGCCGGTCAGGATCATGGCGGCGGTAAGAAGTTTCATTCCCCGTTTCATCTGTTATCCCCGTTAAATCGCGCTGTACAGGATACGGATATCCGACGGATTGAGCATGTATTCGAATGCGCCGGACGGCACATCGCTCATCGGGTGTTCGAGCGACAGGTCCGCGGCTTTCGCGCCGGGCTTCACACCGAGCGAGTCTGCCAGATCGGGGAAATGGAGCCTCTGCCGGTTGAACGGGTCCTTGTTCAGGACGAGCAGTGCCTTTTCCTTGCCGTTCAGCGAGGTCTTCCGCATGACGATGATGTTCGCCCAGTTGTCGTTATGGACGATCTCGATCGGGCATTCTTCGTTGAATATCTTGTATTTCGAACGGGTCTTATTGATATCGGTGATGAGGCCGGAGATATCGTAGTTCACCGGCTCCCAGTCCTTCGGGTAAGTCTGAACGACGTCGGTCTTGTTCTTGAACCCGTACTCCATCCCGACCGGCATCATCCACCCGGTGGAGAAGAACGCGGTAAACACGATCCTCTGCTTGATGAGCGCGATATTGTTCTGGTACTCGTAGGCGAGACGGGGGGTGTCGTGGGACTCCGGGAAGGCGATCGAGGGCGCGATGACACGGGTCTGGTTGTACTGACGCAGAAGCCAGTCGTCCTGGAAGTTCCACCACTTGGAACTGTTGAACAGGTAATCGAACCCGGCCTTACCCAGATCGAGGGTCTGCTCCGGGGAACAGCCGAGGCTTTCGGCGAAGAAACGGACTTCCTTGTTCTTCTTCTTCCCCGCGATAATCAGAAGCTCCCAGAGCTCGGACGGTACTCCGTAAGCGGCGTCCGCGCGGAAACCGTCGACTCCCTTGTCGATATAGAACTCAACCAAATCCTGCCAGTATTTCCAAAGGTTTTTTTTATCGGGCGAATGCGCGTTATTGATCTCGGCGAGGTCGCCCCATTCGATATAGTTTCCGCCGTCCCATGCCCCGGGGCTTTTCACTTCGCCCTCGTCGTTATGCTCGTACCAGTCGGGATGGGTCTTCACGAACGGGTGATCCTTTGCGGTATGGTTGATAACCAAATCCATGATGACATTGAGGCCGCATTTCCGCGCCGCTTCCATCGCGTTCTGGAGCTGTACCATCGGGGGGACGGTGGAGCTTTTTTCGGCGAAGATCGGGTTGAAATCGTAATAATCTTTCGGCGCGTAGAGACTGCCGGAGAAGCCCGGGTAATGGAACGGGTTGACATAGAGCCAGTCGAATCCCATCCCGGATATCCGTTCGAAATGCGCTTCCCAGTCCTTCATATAGCCCACGAGGCGGGGGAAGAGATTATATATTTTCGGGCCTGTTTTGAATTGCGCCATGCCGGGTCTCCTTGTCGTTGCGTAATGAATTCCGTATCCTGCATATTTTAAGAGCGAAACGCTTAAATGTCCAAAAATCGGGGTATGGGATTTCGGGGGGATGCCGGGCGGGATGTCAGGGGATTAGTGTAGCTGTACAGGAAGGGGAATTACGGAATCTGTTCAGATAAAGCCCTCTATTTAATAATAGAGGGATAATATTTTTCAAACTTATCTAATGAAGATAAATCCATTTTTAGATTTTCTATTTTAGATATGTGCTTCATCCATTGAAGCATTTTTATTTTTTGAGGAGTATTATAATCATGAAATTGAATCATTTTAGATAGAAAATTACATAATGATTCTTCAAAAGGTTTTCCTCGGTATATTCTTGAGATTCCCCCATTTGCACTACGAGATGGAGAGTAAAGTATATGTATTTTAATCAATCTATTCTCAAAGTTTAAAATTTTATTACTAATATCGATTTTTTCTTCTGTGAAGCATTCATAGAACCAACCAAAAGCAGATTTTAAATTATTGCGGTTTATTTTTACAATCATTGGACCCCCACTAGTAAAATAGATTCTTTCAATTTTAGAAAAATCTTTTAATAGACACAAAATGTTGTTTTTCAATATCGGATTTAGATTCTTATCTCTATAGTCAGGTTCAATTCTTTCAGTTTTGTAGAGAATATCAGTAATACCGATTCCATATCTATTGAAAAATGACAGATAATTTCCATTTATTGAATTGAAATTGAAGGAATAATTTGTTAACTTTTCAAGTAAATTCCAGAACTCATTTTGTTCACCTCCATAAAAAAACGGTATATTTCTTCTTCGGTTAATGATAACATCGAGAGGGGGAAAAGTTCCAATTATTAAATACTTAATATCTCGATTTGGTAAATACCCAAAATATTTATTATTTACTATCCACGCATCATCTTTTTTTGTATTATTTCGCCAAGGGTGAATCACATCAGCAGTTCCTTCTATACTCTCTTCTTGAGAGAGAGTAAATGGATGGGTTTCTACTGTCATATTATTTAGCGCCTGCTTTTTTTAATACTTTGATTATTTCACTATTACCGTTTTGTTTTGCAAAATCTAATGCTGAATATTCCTCATCAGTTTTTAAATTAACATTTGCTTTTGCTTCTATAAGAGTCTTTACAATCTCTAGTTGATCATGAAATACCGCGAACATTATTGCAGTTCCACCTCCTGCATTACATAAATCCACATCAGCTTTCAATGATAAAAGTGTCTTAACAAGTTTTAGATTTCCTTTTTCAGAAGCAATGATTAATGCTGTATTTTTACTTTCCTCAACGAGAGGTTGATTGATATCTCCTTTATAGCCCTTAATAAATTCAATATCTCCATTTTTTACAGCTTTTAATAACTCCTCATCTATGCTTTGAATCTTTTCTTCTTTATCATTCATTTTAATTTTACAATTATAAATCTCTACAATATACCCTTCTTTTCCTTTACATTTTCCAATAACAGTAACATATTCTCCTTTATTTATATCTGCTAGTATTTCAGAATCATTTTCTGAAAAATAACATGAAATCCATCCTATCTTGTTATCATTATTGTTATTTACTTCAAATATTAAACTATCATTTCCTAATTCTTTTATAAATCCCTCTATCTCTATTAACTTGTTAAAATAAATATTGTCAGCCTTTTTTTCATTTGCAAAGTATTGATCAAACAAATCTATTGCTAAAACATAAATTGTTTCTGGTTCATCATGTTGTATTTTTATTGTAATATTATTTTGTAATTGCTTGATTAATGTTAACATATCCTCATATTGTTCTTCATGATATAAAACAGAAAGTTGATTTAGCACATCTTCTATTTCATCAGCAACCGAATAAACGGGAATCATTAACAAAAAAAAGAGAATAATTACTACGAAATTTTTCATGTTTTCCTCCCTCTATTTTAGATTGCAATTAATACTATCACTATAAAGTTTTAATGTCAAAAAAGCGTAAGAAATTATTTTTTAAATCGGCGATATTTTTTCAGCATTTGCCCCATCGCCGCGCGGGAAGAAAGATGGAAAGGGAGAGCGGGATTGGATTTCACCCGCCTCCTTGCCGCGAATTTTCTCAGCGAAACGGTCAGAAACGCCGTTGTTCGAAGCATGTCTCTCTTTCGCTTTAAGTGAAGTTTTCACGCGAGTTACGGCGTTTCCCGTTTCGCGACCCTTCTTCCCCGAAGCGGCATCAAGACGGGGCAGCCTTTCTTTGCATACTTTCTTTCCCCTGCGGGAAAGAAAGTATGGAGTTTATTCTTAGAATAACAGATAGGAGTAAAATATGCAAAAAACTGAAAAACTATCCCGTTTACGGACATCTCGATACGTTCCCCCCGGGAACACTCGATGTCCGAATTCGGACGCCGAGCAGGCGCCGGAGGCGGCGTATCGAGGCGGCCGTATTCTAAGCCCGATATAAATCGACTTTTCCCGAAAGCTGAATTATAATCTTACCTAATAAAAGCGGGAAATATCATCATGCGCTTTCGACAATTCATCATTCCGGGGGGAGTCCTTTTACTGCTCGCGTTTTGCCTCACCCCATTAACCGCGCAGGACAAATCGATCGCGAAACCCCAGACGACTAACGCCGCGTTGCCGGAATTTGTCGAGGAAGTAAATATCGAGGGCGCGAATGCCGCCGAGAACATCATTTTCGATAACTTCGACGAGGTCTTCATCCAGAACTTCGACGAGCTCGAGCTCAGGGAAATCCATTTTATCGGCAATGTCGTCATCCGTTTCCAGGGCAACACCCTGAAGGCGCGTAAGGTCGTTGTCACGGTAAAGGGCGACCATGTCCTCGAAATCGCCGCGTTCGGCAATGTCGAGTTCAAGTACGGAAGCGATATTTACCTCGCGGACAGCATGGTGTTCGATCCAGACAAGCAGAAGGGCGTCCTCAAGCAGGTGCGTTCCTTCCTGAAAGGCTCCGGCGGGTCGGGAATGCCGCTGTCGTCGTCCACCGGATGGTACTATACCGCTGAAAAAGCGACTATTCTCTCGCGCACGAAGATATTTCTCGAGAACGTCTACTTCACGACCAGCGATGAAAAATATCCCCATTACAGCTTCTTCGCCCAGCAGTTATGGTTTTACCAGAGCGAGGTCGTTTTCGCCACCGGAATCATGTACACTGTCGGACAGGCGGACTTTTTCTACTTCCCGTTCTTCTTCCGTTGGGAACAGACATCCGAGTTTAAGACCGCGTTCGGATGGGAAAAAAGGATCGGCTGGTACCTGATGAACAGCTTCCAGCTCAGTACCGATTTCGGCAATTTCGAGTTTTATCTCGATATCTACGAACGGCTCGGCGAGTACCTTCAGGTAAACTTCCGCAACACGAAGCCGTTAGGTAACCTGAAATCCATCTCGCTCTTTCTCGAGATCGCCGATGATATCCGTATTTTCAAGATCAACGACCGTTATACATGGCTGACCGATGTCGATATAAACGGCAGTTTTGAGGCGATCCGCCAGTTCTCATGGCACTATAAGCTCAATTTCAACTACTCGATCCCGGAGTTCTCGCTGAACGGCTATTGGGAGGCGCTGAACGACCCGTTCTTCACCGCGAAGTACGGCCAGCGGAAAAAAGTATTCGATATCAAGGAAATCATTCAGTACGACCAGAACACTTTCTTCAGCCAGTCGGATTCCACGCCGTACAACAGTTCCGTATCGCGGGGATTTTCGATTTCCGCCGGCAAGCTGAGTTTAAGCGGAAACTGGAGTTTCCTCCGTATCGAAGACGTGAATATCACGAACAAGTACCTGAACGAACGTTACTCCTACGTCCTCGACAGTACGACCTTCCCGACCCTCGGCTACACGATGCCCGCGATCACACTTATCAGCAACCTGAGTCTCGAAACTCCGGCGTCGATGACGATCCGGCTTTCCAACACCAACCTGATTGTTCCGGTTGACGCCGATGTGATCGAGACGCTTACCAAATACCTCGAAACCATGAAGATGAAGGCCGCGATGTCGGCCTCGACTAATAAGACCTCGCTCCCGGGTACCGGGATGTCGAACACCAATGCCCCGGCAGTGCTGACCAACCAGCAGTTGAAACCTGCCAATACAGTCAAACTGACGAACACATCCCTGATGACGAAACTATCCAATTTCGCGGGTTTGTCCAATACCGCGACGAATACCGGCCCCCAGAAGCCGAAGTACCAGTACACCCTTGTGACAAACCAGCAGGTTTGGTATAAATTCGTATCCAGTTTGAACGCGAATTTCGGGTACACGACGTCGGAGAAGGTGGACACGAACGGCAAGCCGGTGTCGGACTCCTACTCGCATACCGAAAACGGCGGTGTGGTGTTCAACGGCGGCTTTTTCAACAATCTCATCACCCTTAACAATACGCTGTCGTTCATGAACCGGAAGCGTTGGTCGAGTTTCGTGGTGAACAAGAACAACGACGAGAAGTATACAGGGAGCGAACTGTCCTACTCGGGTGCGCTTGCATTCAACCAGACCGGTATCCTGCTGAAAGGGACGGATTTCCAGATCGACTTTCCGCTCAGTATCGGCCACACCCTGCGTTACCAGATTCTGCGTACCACGTTCGCCGAGAAGCCGCTGGAGTTCTACCATACGACCACTTTCGGGACGGGCTTCAAACTCGCGAAGGGCCAGATCGATTTTTCCCTGAGCGCTTCCCACAATATCAATTACCGCCAGACAAACGGCGTGGACGATATCTATCTCGATAACGTCATTCTGCGTAACGCCACATTGAGCGCGTCGCTGACGCTTTTCTGGTTCCGGGCGTCGACCGGGGTGACACTCGACCTGCTCGAGACAAAGAGCAACGCCCTCGAGCTCGACTTCTCCGATTTTACGAACCGCCTCAGGAGCGGTTACCCCATGCTGTCGGTGTCGTTCACGCCGCCCCAGCCTATTCCGACAATCACCTATGTTTACGATATCCTGCGGAACACCAATGTCAGTGTCGACCTCTCCAGCTCCTATACGCTCAAAGACATCAAGATACCGTTACTCTATAATCTCGAATCGATGAACTTCGCCGTCCAGTTCCATTACGACTTCCTTTCGCCGCGAAGCACGTCTTTTTCACTCTCATTCTCGATGACGCTCTGGATCGATAAATACTGGAAACTGACATTCTCGACGCGTATCAAAAACAACAATATCTTCCGTTACTTCGATGACAACCAGAAATACTTCCTGCCCGGCGAGTACTATGTCAACTTCTGGGACAACCTCTGGGACGGTATCAACATTTTCGATTACGAGGGGCTCAAACGGAGCTTCTTCAAGATACAGGGGCTGAACTTCGACCTCGTGCATGACCTCGACGAATGGGAATTGCACGCGATCTTCAATATCAACCGCAAGGTCGACACGACGAAGCTCGTGTCCTACTGGGAGCCGGAAATCCGCATGGAATTCCGCCTCGTGGGGTCGTCGGAGCAGTTCCCGCCGTACAGCAAGAAGTTCGTACCTGCGGAATACCAGTAATGCCCGCTTTGCAATTCAGGCTTGACGGTACCGACTGCGGCGCGCGCGCGGGAGTTTTGACCCTTCCCCACGGCACATTCGAGACACCGGTATTCATGCCGGTCGGAACTCAGGCCGCTGTCAAGGCGGTTTCCGCGGACGACCTCCGCGCGATGAAGTTCGGCATTATCCTCTCCAACGCATATCACCTTTATCTCCGCCCCGGCACCGAAGTGATCCGTAAGCTCGGGGGGCTGCACAAGTTCATGAACTGGGACGGCAATATCCTCACGGATAGCGGCGGATTTCAGGTGTTCTCTCTCGCGCCGCTCAGGAAGATCAGCGAAGACGGGGTCAAGTTCCAGTCGCATATCGACGGGAGTACTCATTTCCTCACCCCAGAATCGGTCGTGCAGATTCAGCGCGATATCGGCTCGGATATCATGATGGTGCTCGATGTTTGTGTCGAAGCAGCCGCCGACCATAAAAAGACCCTTTCGGCACTGATCCGCACTTCCGATTGGGCGGAGCGTTCCCGCCGCGAGTTTGAAAAACTCGGGCTCGAACGGCAGAACCAGTTCGGGATCGTGCAGGGCGGCCGGTACGAAGACCTCAGGCGGAGAAGCGCCGGGGAGATCGTTTCCGTGGGTTTCGACGGCTACGCGGTGGGCGGGCTGTCGGTGGGCGAGGAGAAGCCCGTGATGCACGGGATGCTCGACGTCATGAGCTCGTTGCTGCCGGAAGACAAGCCCCGTTACCTGATGGGAGTGGGAGTGCCCGAGGACATCCTCGAAGCGGTGGAGCGCGGGATCGATATGTTCGACTGCGTGTTTCCGACCCGCGCGGCGCGTCACGCGACCGTGTTCACCCGTGACGGCAAATTCCCGATGCGGAATAAGGAGTTCGAGTTCGACGATCAGCCCATCGACCCGGAATGCGGGTGTTCGGTGTGCAATTCCTATTCGCGCGCGTATATCCGGCATCTCTTCAAATCGAACGAAATCCTCGGGATGATGCTCGCCTCGATCCACAACCTGTATTTCCTTCACGACCTGACTATCGCGGCGCGCAAGGCTATTATGGAAGGAAGCTTCACTTCATTTAAAAGCGCGTTCCTGTACCGTTACTTTTCGAGAGAGAAGAAGCGGAAGGGCATCGATTGAAAGTTCGCCAATCGTCTTTATAAAAAACCGTACGCAGAAAGAAAAACCGGCTATTCCCCGAACAAGACTTCGATGTGGGACTTAATGTTCGCTTCGAACGTATACTTCGCGGCCTGCTTCGCGCCCTTCACGGCGAGTTCTTTCCGCAATCCCGCGTCGGTATCAAGCGTATCGACCGCGCGAGTAATATCGTCCGCCGACATCGGGTCGAAGTAGTACGCCGCATCGCCGCACATCTCCCGGATCACCTCTATCCCCGAACACGCGGCCGCGCTCCCGCATGCCATCGCCTCGAGCGGCGGATACCCGAACCCCTCGTAGTAGGAAGGGAATACGAAGAACTTCGCGAGACTGTACATCATGCGGATCATCCGGTCCGATACTTTGCCAGTGAAAACGATGTTAGGATTGCCCGCGATCGCGCTGTCGAAATCTTTTTCCGCGCCGATAAAACCTTCCTTCCCGCCCACAATTAGGAGCGACAGGGACCGGTTTTTTATCCCGCCGAACGCCTTCACGAGGCGGAGAAGATTTTTGTGGGGCTTGATATTACCCACATACAGGATGAACTCGCGCCCGGGGTCGAACCCGGAAACCGCCGCGAACTCGCGTTTTGACTGATCGAGCTCAGCTTTTTCCGGCCGGTAAAACACCTTGCCGTCGATATAGTTCGGGATGACGGCGATCTTTCCCTTCGCGGCGGGGATGTAGCGCTCGATTTCCGAGCGCGAGAACCCGGAAACCGTGATCACTTTATCCGCCCGCGCGATACACCGTTTGTAGAGCGTTTTCATATAGAGCTTCTGTAACGGGTTATAGATCGAGACATCCGAGATATGGAACACGTCGTGGACGGTCGATACCCTGCGTTTCGCCGGGATACGGAAAACAGGCTGAATAAAATGGGGCGAAAAGTAGAGATCGCAGGGTTTTATTTTTTTCTTCAGCTCGAAGTGTTCCTTTGGGTGATAGATACGTGAGGTCAACCTGACAAACTCGGCGCGGGGGAACTTTTCCATCTCGGCTTCGTCCTGCCCGTAGCCGTAGAGGGTATAATGACAGTCCGTCCTCTCGATCAGCGCCGGGAGAAGCGACCTGAGGTAACGCCCGATCCCGGACATCCGGTACATCCTGACATCCACTCCGACCGTGGAGAATTTTCCGTTGGCCGCCATCTCAGACCTTCGCCGGTGAAGGGGCTTTTGTGCCCTTCAGTATTTTCAGCGCGGCGGACATCATCGCGATATGCACCCAGACATACGGGCGGAGGATGTTCTGGTTCTCGAGGAGCATCACCGAACCGACGAAAAAACCGAACAGCAGAGCGAGATAGTAGTCTTTATCTTCAGGGACGGGATACTTTATAAAAAGATGACGCGTGATGAGAAAGAGATAGATCAGGAATACCGCGAAGCCGAATACTCCCGACGCGGCAAGCACCTCGAGGAGCACGTTTATTCCCTCGTACGGCTTGACTTCCTGGTTGGAAGTAGCGGGCTTTCCTTCCATTGTTGCTATCCACGGGGCAATTCCGCCGAGCGATACGCCGATAATCGGGTTTTTCTGGAACACCTCGAATGTATTGATCATCGCGCCGATCCGCGCCTTGAACGAATTGCCGGATGTGATATCGTCCTCGCCGATCCCCGTGTCGCGGAAATAGATACTATAAGCCGGATCGGTCGTGATCGTCTTCATCCGGGCATCCATCCAGAACATCGAGATCATCATCGCGAGAAACGGGACGAGGAAAGCTAAGCTGATATTCGCCGACATTTTTTTATTTTTTATCTGCTTAATCACCCCATACACCAGAATTCCGAATAGAAAGACAAAAAACACGACAATCCCTATTCTCGACGAGCAAAGCATCAGGGACACGACCTCGACAGCGATGATGAGATAAATAAACCAGTTTTTCAGCCCGGCTGTCTTGTTCCTCGCCGCCATCAGTATCGTCATCGGCAGGCCGAACAGGAGATAGGTAGCATAGTAAGACGGCTCGTAGTTGAAACCGTTCACCCTCGGCAGGATGGGATGCACCCACCATTGCTGGATGAATAACGGCGGAAGACCGATCTGCGGGGTAATGTACTGCACGATCCCGAAGACCGATAACGCGAAAAAGCTCAGGACATACAGTTTCATCATATCGTCAAGGTTGTCTTTATTGATCAATGTCACCGCGGTAAAGATGATCCCGATATTGAGAGTCAGCCATCCCGCATACCCTAGATTACGGATGATGAGGGGCGTGTTCGGGATGAACGCGAAGATCAGGAGCGCCCAGATACCGAGGAACAGGATCCCTTCGGGCAGGGCGATCTTTTTCTCCTTGATCCAGAAGATCGCCGTGAGGACTATTCCCATCAGGACGAAGAGGTACACCGCGCGCACCGTAAACCCATGCACGATCACGTTCCCGACGATATCGAACGAAGAGGTGAGGAATACCATGATGAACATGATCGACGCGAAAATCCTGAATATCCTGTTATTTGCCATTGCTGTTCCTTGATGATATTTCTTACGGGCGGTATATTATAGAAGAAAACACGGGAAAACTCAAAATTAGAATCATACTCGTCTAACGCCCGGTACGGCACCCGCCGTACTTATCGCGGAAGGTTTCCCCGCGCGCGGCGACGAAGAAACGTTTGCCGGACTTCGCGATATATCGCGGAAGTGCTTGGATGAAATGCCATGCGCACGAGTATGTATACGCGCCCTGGTGCAGGACCGCGAGGACATCCCCCGCCTCGATCCCCTCGCCGAAATAGGTCTGTCCCCAGATATCACACGGGTCGCAGAGCGGGCCGTAGATCGTCATCCGGTTCGGCCTGACTGAAAAACGGCTCAGGTTGACAATAGGCGCGAACGAGAACTCACTGAAACGGTAATCGCCGGTCATGTTCACTCCGCCGTCGACAATCGCACCTTGCGGCTTCACCGAGAGGACTTTCAGCAGGATCGTAGTCGAATGGAACGAAAGGAATCGCCCCGGCTCCAGATATATCTCGATTTTCGGCAGTAACGGTTCGATTTTGTCACGGACACACCCGCCGATCCTCTGCGCGAATTCCGTGAGCGGAGAGACCGGAACGATCCTGAACGCATAGGGGTCGAACTCAGTATCGCCGGGTTTTACCCCGCCGTACTCGGCAAGGGCATGATCGATCGCCCCGCCGGGAGAATAGAGATTGAGATATGCCGTGCCCTCGGGGAAAAATCCCCCGCCGATATCGATAAACCCGATGCCGGAAAGTTCTCCGGGGGCGAAATTCTCCCGCAGGTATTCCGCGAGCCGGGTCAGATTTGCAATGTATGCGTCGGGACCGGTATTCCAGCTCGAATGAAAATGAAGGCCGTTCAGGCAAAACCCGTCGGCGCGTATCTTCCCGATTAACTCTTTCAAACCATCGAGCGGAACGCCGAACTTCGACCATACGCCCGAAACGCCGCCGAAGTCGATCCGGATACTGAGCCTTATTTTCACTGCGGCGCGTTTGTCCCGGACAACCCGTTTCAGCAGTTCGAACTCGTCCGTGTTATCGAGATTGATAATCACCCGCCCGCGATGCCTGACCGCGAAGCGCAGATCAGCCTCGGTCTTGCCGGGGCTGGTATAGATGATCTTCCCGAAGCCCAGTTTGAGAGCGAGCCGGAGTTCGAGGCCGCCTGCGGTGTCGGCATGATATCCCGCCGCGCCCGCCGCCTGAACAATCGCCGGAAGGTCGTTGCTCTTCATCGCGTAGAAAAAAACGCTCCGGGGGATTTCCTTCCCGAACGTCTCCCTGAAAAAACGGGCGCGTTCCGAAAAACCGCCGAGGTCGACATAGTAATGCGGGGTAGCGTATCTGCGCACTGATTCGAGGAGCGAGTCCCTATCGAGAGACGTAATGACATCGCGGAATACTTCGGGCGGGTCGGCCGTTTCGGGGCTTTCCAGCATCCCCCGGATCAGCCGGAGTTTTTCGTCAATCGTCATCGCCGGTTCCCGCGATTGCCGCCTGCGCCTGAGGTTCGACTCTTATCTTGACCGCGCGGCTGACTGTCTCGAATATCTCCGCGATCTTCGAAGGATCGGGATTCCTGAAAAGGACGAAACCGATAAAAAGCCCGTAATGGCTGTCGGGCGAGTCCTCTATGATGTCGCCGGGTTCGTTGTAACGATAGATCGAAACGATATCGAGGCGCTTCCTGAGCTTCTCGAGGCCGTCCGTGTCGAATACGGCGATCCGTCCCGGGTACGGCGCGTAGATATGGTACGAGAGTCCGGTTTCACGGGGGAAGACCGGCTTGTAAGGCATTTTCAGGAGCGAGGCCGCCCACGGCACGAACGATGTCCAGCCCAGCAGTTTCTGCATGAGGCCGATGAAGACGCTGAGGCCGGGACGCGCGCTTGCTTCGATCACCACGATACCGTCCGGGCTGAGCTTAAAATCCGCCATCCCGATCCCGCTTTTAATTTTCAGCGACCCGGCGATCTGCCTCGCCACTCCGCGAAGAAGAGACAGCGTCAAGCCCTCCTTTTTCAGCAGGGCTTCGTCGAGAAGGTGATAGGCGCAGAAATACCCGAAGAACGAATAGAAGAACTTTTTCGTCACGCGCAGGATTTCCACCTTTCCGCCGCGCACAAGGAAGTCCATACTGTACTCATGCCCGTCGACAAACTCTTCCATAATAAACTCGCGGCGCGGGTCGATCTTGTAGAGGATTCCGTTATGGCGGAAACGCAGTTTCCTCAGGCGAAGGTCGTCCTTTTTCGCGAGGATCGCCCGGAGCCTTCGCACACTCTTCACCCACTCGCGTTCATCCCGGCTGACGAACGAGTACTCGCTCCCTGTTCCGGTGATAAGTTTCGTGACATTGGGAAATTCGGCCAGTCCGGGTTTGCCGTCGAGGCCGGAGAGAGAATGCCGCGCGGTTTGGATACCGGCGTCGCCGAATAGAAGTTTCAGCAGGACTTTATTCGCGGACGACTGGAGCGTCGTCCGGTTGTGCAGTGGGATTCCAAAACACTCCTTCAGAAGCGCCGAGAGGCCGAATCCGGCTTCGTCGTCGACAGCGAGTATCCCGGTAAACCGGGCGCCGTGCGCCGTACGGAAATCGTCGACCGCGCGGACTATCGCCTCGGGATCGTAGTACAAGACTACTGCCATATGGGGCGGCTGTTCGGTCAGGGAATCGCGCGTTTCGGGATAGATCAGAAACAGGATTTGTTCGGCGAGCCCGTTACGGATCAGGCTCTGTATGGCGTTATCGATTTCGAAAAACCCGATGAATTCATCGAGTGCGGGAAAGATCAGGAATTTATTTTCGCCCGGGGCGGCCGGGTGTCCCGGTTGAAATTCGGAATGATACTCTGCGTCGTCATCGGAAGGTATTTCAGTCTTTTTCATACCAACAGAACTCCCCCTCTCCGGTAAATTTTAGACAGCGATGGTCGTCGGTACAGTAATCGATAAATATTTCTTCACCCTTCGCTATATTCCGCAGAGCTTTGTAGATCATCGTTTTTTTCCTTAAGTCCCGTTCGTGCATAGCGTTCGGCTCGAGCGAATGATTGTATAACGAGCCGTATCCGAGGACGATCGCGTAGCTCATGATCATACGGCCGGGAGCGTTGCGGGAACTCGTCTCCCATTCGTAAGGATAACGATCGATAGGAGAGGGAAGAATATCGAGGATTTCTTTTTCACGATTATTCGGGATGACGATAACAGGGGCGATCTCTAAAACTTCGCCCTGAGGGATGTCGGCAACGGCGAATACACCTAAACCGGCACCGTCCAGACAGGACTGCCCAAAAACCACTTTTTGCATAACTGTTCCGTGAAACGGGAATTCCCTCCCGGATCGAATTATTTTACATTCAGCCGGATAAAAAATCAAACAAAAATGAAAGATATTTCCGGGAGAAAGAAATTTTTGAAAAATAAACAACCGCTCCGTTGATTCTTTACGGTATTACTGGTAAAATAGTATAGAAACATTCGGAGGTCGTTATGGATCGTCGCGAATTTATCAGAAAAAGTCTCGCGATCGGCGCATCCGCCGGATTGACTCTCGCCGGAGGCGGACTTGTCGATCTTTTCGCGGGCGATAAAAAATCGAAGGTACCCGATCTCGTCGCGGTAAAGAACGGCGAACCGGAAGCGATGTTCGACGCGGGAATCAAGGCGCTCGGGGGCATCGCTCAGTTTGTAAAAAAAGGACAGGTCGTGCTGGTCAAGCCGAATATCGGATGGGACAAATCCCCCGAAATGGCCGCGAACACGAATCCGAAGCTCGTGAAGCGGATCATCGAGCACTGCTTCAACGCCGGGGCGTCGAAGGTCTATGTGTTCGATCATACATGCAGCAGCTGGCAGAACTCCTATAAAAACAGCGGTATCGAACAAGCCGCGAAGGACGCGGGAGCGGAAGTCGTGCCCGCGAGCAGTCCGAACCTCTACGACAAAGTCACTATCCCCGGCGGCGTCATGCTGAAAGAAGCAAAGGTGCACGAACTCCTGCTCTCCGCCGACGTCTTCATCAATGTCCCCGTGCTCAAGCACCATTCCGCCACCCAGATGACCGCCGCGATCAAGAACCTGATGGGCATCGTGTGGGACAGGGGCTATTTCCACAACAACGACTTGCATCAATGTGTCGCGGACATGGCGAAGTTCCGTAAGCCGACGCTCAATATTGTCGACGCATACAGGGTGCTGACAGCCAACGGGCCGCAGTCGCCCAATCCCGCCGACGTCGCGTTGAAGAAGATGCTCCTCATCTCGCAGGACATCGTCGCGATAGACACCGCCGCCGCCGCGATCCTCGAAAAGAACCTGAAGTATATCAAGTATATCGAGTACGCCGCGCGCGACAATCTCGGACAGATGGACCTTGAGAAACTGAATATCGAGCGTATTTCGCTGTGACCAAAATAAAAATTTTTAGGGTGGTCTTCTCGCTCCTGTTTTTTATCTCGCTCGGGATCTATTTTCTCGGCTTCGTGTTTTTCCCTATCGATCTCGGAAACGCGCTCGCCTCCGCCCAGCTTATCCCGTCGATCTCGAAGGCTATCTCCGTCGCGCTTGTCCCGTTTCTGCTGATCGCGGGCGGGCTCATTGCGCTCACACTTGTTTTCGGACGGGTTTACTGTTCATTCCTCTGCCCGTTAGGAACCGCGCAGGACGCGTTATACCACATCTCGCGTAAACGGAAGAAATACCGCCACTTCGGCTACCTCAAGCCGTTCGCGTGGCCGGGCTATCTCCTTCTCGCGGTGACGGCGGCGGGGTTCATTTTCGGGGTGTCGGCCATGACAGGCCTCTTCGACCCGTTCAGTATCACCGGGCGTATCGCGGGCGACCTTATCCGCCCTGCCCTGATCTTCGTATGGAACCTGATCGCCGACGGCTTCACCTCGCTCGGGGTGTATACGTTCGAACACCAAGGGATGCCGGTCATCCCGCTGGGTGCGGCGCTTGTCTCGGGAGCGTTCCTAATCGGTACCGGCTTCATGTCGTACGCGAGGGGCCGTCTCTACTGCAATACGGTCTGTCCGGTGGGCGGGCTTCTGGGACTGATCTCGCGGGTGTCGATCTTCAAGCTCCGGCTCGACCGTGAAACCTGCGTCTCGTGCGGGAACTGCTCCGATGTCTGTAAGTCCGGGTGTATCGACCCGAAGAACCGGACGCTCGATTTCTCCCGCTGTGTCATGTGTATGAACTGCCTCGATACCTGTGCCAAAGGCTCCATCAAGTATACATTGTCCGCGAAACCCGCGCAGAAGAATAAGCCCCCGCTCGCCGCGCCGCTCATGGAGAGACGCGCGATGCTGAAAGAACTGATCGGCTACGGGGCGGCGGCCGCGGTCTCGCTCGTGCTTCCCCCGAAGGTGTTCGGCGAAACGCTCCATATGTCCGACAAGCCCGTGGTTCCGCCGGGCGCGGGCAGTGTCGAACGCTACCTCTCGCACTGCACCTCGTGCCACCTCTGCGTCACCCACTGCCCGACCAATGTCCTCACGCCGTCGTTCCTGCAGTTCGGTATCGCGGGGATGCTCGTGCCGAGGATGGACTACCCTCATCAGTTCTGCGAATACAACTGCAAACGGTGCTCCGAAGTCTGTCCCACGGGAGCGATCAAGCCGATTACTATAGAAGAGAAACAGACTATCCAGATCGGGACGGTCGCGCTCGAGAAGACCCGCTGCGTCGTGTACGCCAAGGGGTGGGCGTGCGGGGCGTGCGCGGAAATCTGCCCCACCCATGCGGCGTACCTTGTCGAGGTGAAGGACGGCTTGTTCGGCCCGGAGACCGACAACACGATCTGCGTCGGCTGCGGGGCGTGCGAGTTCGCCTGCCCGGTCAAGCCGGAGAAGGCGATATTCGTCCAGCCGCTCGATGTCCACAAGACCGCGAAGAAGCCGAAGGTCGAGGACGCCGCGAAACCCGCCGATACCGAAGAATTCCCGTTCTGACACGCCAGCGTGACGCGCACATGACATGCCCGCATGATCTGCGCATTCCTTGCGCACTCCCGTATAGGAAGGTATAATTATTCGATGAATTCATTATCATAAGGAATGAATATATGGATGATTTAGCTGAAATCATATCCAACTCGGATTCAGAAGATATGGAAGACTTATTGGATTTGAGAAAAGCAAAGGAAGCGGAGAAAGACTTACCGTCGATTTCATTAACCGAGGCTAAAGAAGTATTGAAACTTTCATAAAACCGAAGAAATAAAATTTGATTGCTTGTTCTGTATTTTCCGGGGAATTCCCGTTCTGACATGTGCACATGACACCCGCATTCCTTGCGCAGTCCGGTATAGGAAGGTATAATTATTCTTCGAGGAGTCAAACTTGAAGAAATATAAACGCTCACTCAAGGGTTTTTAATGAAAACTAGAATAGAAGAATTGATTACTTTTTTCGATAACAATAAAAACTCAATCCTTTCAAACTGGAACGAAACGACAACCAGAATCGAACTGATCAATCCCTTCTTCGAGTGTTTAGGCTGGGATGTAAATAACAATCAAAAATTAGCGGACCCGTTTAAAGAAGTCAGGCACGAGACGAATTTAAAAATCGGCTCGAACATGAAAGCTCCCGATTACAGTTTCAACTACGGGAAACGGCTATTTTATTTAGAGGCCAAAAAACCTGCCGTCAATATCAAGACCGATCTCAGCCCGGCCTATCAGTTACGGCGCTACGGCTGGACGGCTAAACTGCCTATCAGTATTCTCACCGACTTCGAGGAACTGGCGATTTACGATTGCAGAATCAAGCCGAATCATAACGACTCCGCGGGTATCGCCCGGATTAAGTATTACACCTATAAGGATTATATCGATAAATGGGACGAGATTTCCGGCTTTATTTCAAAGGACGCCGTCCTTCACGGGTCGTTAAACGACTTCGAGAATAAACAAGTCAAGGGCACCGCCTCGATCGACGACGATTTTCTCAATTCGATCGAGGACTGGCGTAAAGTACTGGCTCTAAACATCGCTATCAGAAACCCGGAATTGACCGAGTACGAATTAAACTTTTCCATCCAGATGATCATCGACCGCATCATCTTCCTAAGAATATGCGAAGACCGGGGCATCGAGAATTACGGATTGTTAAAAGACTCGACGAACACGGACGCTTACGGACAGCTTCTCAATATCTTTAAAAAAGCTGATGAAAAATACAACTCCGGGCTTTTCCACTTCACGAAGGAGAGAGAGCGGGACGAGGTACCCGACTCCATCACGCCCCGGCTCAAAATCGACGATAAGGCGCTCAAGGATATTATCAAAGGACTCTACTACCCGGACTGCCCGTACGAGTTGTCCGTCATATCGAGCGACGTGCTGGGCAGTGTTTACGAACGGTTCCTCGGCAAGGTGATCCGTCTGACAGACGGGCATCACGCGAAGGTCGAAGAGAAGCCCGAGGTCCGGAAAGCGGGCGGGGTTTATTACACGCCGCATTACATCGTCGAGTACATCGTCAAAAATACGGTCGGCGAGAAGCTCAAAGATATCGCCCCCGCGCAGGCCGCCGGTTTGAAAATTCTCGATCCCGCCTGCGGCTCCGGCTCGTTTCTCATCGAAGCCTATCAGTATCTGTTAGACTGGCATCTGGACTACTACCTCAATAACGATCCCGATAAATGGAAAAAGGGGAAAGAGCCGAAGATATTCGACAGCCCGACCGGGGCGCATCTCACCTTATCCGAGCGCAAACGCATCCTGACCAACAGCATCTACGGCGTGGATATCGATAAAAACGCGGTCGAGGTCACCAAACTTTCCCTGCTCCTCAAGGTCTTGGAGTACGAGGGACGGGAAATCCAGCAGAAACTCCTGTTTAACGAGCGGGTCCTGCCCGACCTCTACCACAACATCAAATGCGGGAATAGCCTGATCGGGAGCGATTTCTATACCGATAAAGACCTTTCGCTCTTCGGCAACGACGAGATGCAGAAGATCAACACCTTCGACTGGCATACCGCGTTCCCGGAAGTATTCTATAATCAGAATTCTAAATTACATCATCTGGTCGCGGAAACAAAGTATTCCCGCCGATCTTATCGGGATAATGAACCGGTAATAATTAACGATGATGAAAGAAAAAAGGTCGTCGAATGTATTCGTCAGAGCGCAAAAGAATTGGGGTTTAAGGTTATCGCCTTCAATGTACTTCCGGATCATTTTCATCTGCTGATAGCCGACATGGGAATAAGTATAGAACAAACCATGCGGAAAATAAAAGGGAATTCTGCATTTATAATAAATCGTTTACGGGGAGTGTCCACGGAAGGGGAAGGGCGCCAGGGTCATATTTGGTCGGAGGGATATAGCGATACGATTGTTGACAATGAAGAATATCTCACTAACACCATGGAGTATATCAGAAATAACCATATCAAACACCGTGAAACATGGGGGGAAATAGCCGCGGTATCCGATACTCCCCCAACCTCCGACCATCCCGCAACCCCCGACCATGCCGCTCTCTCCGCTCACGCAACCCCCGACTTAAGTCGGGGGTTGCGGAACATGCTCGGGATGCGGGAGTACGAGTATCCCGCCGGAGGCTTCGACGCCGTCATCGGCAATCCGCCGTATGTCCGGCAGGAACTCCTGACCGAAAAGGGCTATTTCCAGAAAAAGTACGAGGTTTACAACGGGGTTGCAGACCTGTATTCCTATTTCATCGAACGCGGATATACCCTTCTCCGCGACGGCGGATTATTCGGCATCATCGTTTCCAATAAATGGATGCGCGCGAATTACGGGCAGGCGTTACGCAAATGGCTGAAGACGAAGCATATCGGGGAGATCGTCGATTTCGGAGACCTTCCGGTATTCGAGAACGCCACGACCTACCCCTGCATTCTTTCCCTCACCAAATCCGCGCCGAACGAACGGATTCCCGTGACGAACGTGAAGACGCTGGAATTCGACGATTTGAAGGAATATACCGTCTCCAACGGTTTTACCCTCGAACGGAAATACCTTGCCGACGAGGGCTGGACTCTCGCGGACGGTAAAGTGATTTCAATAATGGAAAAAATAAAAAAAGCAGGTATCCCTTTAAATGATTATGTTCAGGGGAAGATTTTTTACGGGATAAAAACCGGATTGAACGAGGCGTTCGTGATCGATAAAGAAACGCGGGAACGGCTGATCGCGGAAAACCCGAAGAGCGCGGAAGTCATCAAGCCGTTTCTGCTGGGGCGGGACATCAAGAGGTATCTGCCGCTTATTGCCGATAAACACCTTATTTTATTTCCGAAAGGATGGACGAACGCGAACTCGCAGGGAGAGAAAAATAAATGGGACTGGCTATCGCGGAAATATCCCGCAATTACAGCATTTTTGAAACCGCATGAGAACGCGGCGAAAAAACGATACGATCAAGGTGATTACTGGTGGGAACTCCGCGCGTGCGATTATTACGAGGAGTTCGAGAAGCCGAAGATTATTTGGCCTGGAATTAGTAGCGAAATTGCAGCATTTACTTTTGACGATTGCCATTTATATGGGAATGATAATAACCAAATGATAATTACATCCGAGAAGTATTTACTTGGAATAATCAATTCGAAATTATCTAGGTTGTTTTTGAAAAGTATTTGTGATGTAGTTCAGGGTGGTTTTTATAGATTGAAAATTAGTTATATTTCGCTTTTACCAATTTCGCTCGCAAACACAGACTCAACTCGTGGATTTAGGGATAAACTCGCCGCCCTCGTCGAGCAGATGCTCGAGGCGCAGAAGCAATTCCATGAGGCGAAAAGCGACAACGATAAAACGACGCTGAAGCAGAAGATCGGCATCATCGACAGCCGGATCGACGCGATGGTGTATGAGCTGTACGGGCTGAATGAGGAAGAGATCAGGATTGTAGAAGGAGTCCACGAATGAACACGAATGGTCACGAATTAAGACCCTCTACTGAAGATATGTAAGATATATTGGATTTGAGAAACGCGAAAGAAGAAGAAAAAGATTTGCCTTCAATTTCTTTAAGCGAAGTCAAGAATATATTTGAAATCAATAGATAAGCGGATCGACGCGATGGTGTACGAACTGTATGGGCTGACGGAAGAGGAGATTAAAATTGTGGAAGGGGATGGGAATTAATCCGTGAGAATCGGTGTTATCCGTGTGATCTGTGTCGAATTGGGGTCGAACATTATATCCCAATTCATCGCGGATGCACACGGATTAAACGGATAAACGCGGATGGAAATGTGAAAGCCGGCAACGAGACGTCATGGCGGACAGTTCGGCTCCCCTTCGACTTCGCCCCTTCGTTTCACTCAGGGACATGCTCAGGACAAGCGCTCACTGTCCGGGGCGCGTTCGCCGGATGCCTCGGTACTCCGCTTCGCGGAACTCGGCATCCGGTCGTCGAGTGCGGTGAGCCCGCGAACCGCGTATCGAGACGCCGGAGGCGGGAGGTCACTTTCTACTTGAAACTTTTTACTTTTCACTTTATACTTCTTCAGGAGTAAACATGAGTATCGGATTACCGGAAATATTAGTCATTCTCTTGATCATATTCCTGCTCTTCGGGGCGAAACGTCTCCCGGACCTCGCGCGCTCGCTCGGAAAGTCCCTCAAGGAATTCAAGAAGGGTGTGAAGGACGCCGGGGATATGTCCGAGATCGACGAGCAGAAAACCGAAGATAAAAAATGAGCGGTTCGCCCATAGTCAAGGACCTGCCGTTCGTCGAGCATCTCGAGATACTGCGCCGGAAGCTGATCTGGATAATCGCCGTGATGCTGATCGCGGGCATTGCCGTGTTCTTCTTCGCGGACAAACTGCTCGTGCTGATGCAGGAACCGATGAAAAAACTCGCGGTCGACCTGATCTACCTCAAGCCGCAGGAAAAATTCTTTACCTATATCAAGCTCTCGTTCTTCGCGGGACTCATCATCGGGTTCCCGTTCGCGCTCGTCATCCTGGGGTCGTTCGTCTACCCCGCGCTGAAACGTTCCGAACGGAAGTATTTCTATATCGCGTCGGTGTTCATGCCGGTGTTCTTTTTCGGCGGATGCCTCCTGTCGTACCTGTTCTTCGCGCCGTGGGTGTTCGAGTTCCTGATCCTGTTCGGCGGCGGGGACAATATCAAGGCGCTTTGGAGTATCGGCGAGTATATCAACCTGCTCATGACAGTCGTGGTGATGATCGGGATCGTGTTCGAGGTGCCGTGGGTGCTCTTTTTCCTCATCAAGTTCGGGGTGATCTCGGTGGACACGCTCGCCAAACACCGCCGGATCATTATCGTGGCGATCTTCATTATCGCGGCGGTCATCACGCCGCCCGACGCCGTCTCGCAGGTGATAGTCGGCGGGACGATGTACATCCTGTTCGAGCTGACCCTGCTTTTCGCGCGGATCGGGATGAAGAAGGCGAAGAAGGCGGATGGTGAGGATAATGAAGAAGAAACCCCGCCGGACGACCGGGGCGGTAAGAAGAAAGATTAACCTGAGATTGTTTCCCCTCATTAACCGGTTGCGTTTTTTTCACCCCTTCCGTATAATAATGTAGCATAATAACCGAGGCGGGTCATAATGAGCAAACCCACTATCCTTGTCATCGACGATGAAAAGAACATCCGTGAGGCGCTCCGTCAATACCTGACTATGGAAGGATTCGACGTGCAGGCGGCAGAGGACGGCGCGGACGGGCTGAACAAGTTCCAGACCCTTCTGCCCGACGCGGTCATCCTCGACCTGCGGATGCCGAAGATCGGCGGGATGGAGTTCCTGACCAAGGCGTTCGCCGCTAAGGAGCATGTCCCGATCATCGTGCTGACAGGTCACGGCGGGGTCGACGAGGCGGTGGAATGTATGAAGCGCGGGGCGTACGATTTTTTCACGAAGCCCCCGGAGATGGACAAATTGATCCTCGTACTCCGGCGCGCCCTCGATGAAAGCGGGCGCCGCGAACGGCAGAACGACCTCGAACTGATGATCGACGAACGATTCCGTTTCGACAACATCATCGGCAACTCGGCGCCGTTGAAGAAAGTGCTGGATACAGTCCGGCAGATCGCGCCCACCGATGCGACCGTCCTCGTCTCCGGCGAGAGCGGCACGGGTAAGGAACTCATCGCGTCGGCGATCCATAACAACAGCCGCCGAAGTAAGGGCCCGTTCGTGAAGGTCCATTGCGCCGCGTTGTCCGAAACCCTTCTGGAGAGTGAGCTCTTCGGGCATGAGAAGGGGTCGTTCACCGGGGCTATCGCGAGAAAACGGGGCCGTTTCGAGCTCGCGGACGGCGGGACTATCTTCCTCGACGAGATCGGCGACATCTCCGCGGCCACGCAGGTCAAACTGCTGCGCGTGCTGCAGGAGCATGAGTTCGAACGTGTCGGCGGCGAAGAAACCCTCCGTATCGATATCCGCGTGATCGCCGCGACAAACCGCGACCTTCACGCCGAAGTCAACGCCGGACGTTTTCGCGAAGACCTGTACTACCGCCTTAACGTCATCAATCTCCGCATACCCTCGTTAAAGGAGAGGAAAGAAGATATCGGGATGCTCGCCTCGCATTTTATTAAAATCTATTCCAAGAAGCACGATAAAAGCATCACCGGGATCAGCCCCAAAGCGCTCAAGCTACTCGAGGCATACGACTGGCGCGGAAATATCCGCGAGCTCCAGAACCTGATCGAAAACACGGTAGTCCTCTCCAAGGCGAACGAAATCCAGCCCGAGAGCCTGCCGTCGAATATCCGGAACTACCAGGGGAAAAAGGATATCCTGATCGAGATCGGGGCGCCGTTATCGGAGATCGAGAGACGGGCGATCCTCGTGACACTGGAATCCGCCGATGGCAACAAGTCGCTTGCGGCGCGGATACTGAAAATCGGCCGAAAGACCCTTCTCAGGAAGCTGGAAGAGTACGGGATGAAGGTTTCCGGCGACGAGGGCGAAAAAGACGATAATACTTGATATGCACTAAATTTAGATGAACCTTTGAGTAAAATATTGTGATTTTATGGAAACAGCCTTATAATAACTCAAATCAACCTTCAAAGGGGTGAACTATGTTTTCCAATATGAAAATCCGGACGAAAATTATAGTCATCTTCTCGACTGCGGTGCTTTTAGGGGTAGTAGCCCTCGGTCTGACCAATTACTTCCTCGGACGTCAGATTTTCGTAGACTCATCGAAGAATAGCCTGCAACTCCTTACACTCACTACCAGTAGACTTCTGGAAGAAAACTATATCTCCTCGGTAAAGAACTACCTGTACGGCATCGCAAAGGATGACCTTGCTACGGCGGAGTATTATTACTCGTTGTACCAAAAAGGCTCCATTTCCGAATCCGCCGCGAAGAGTATCGCCGCCTCGATTATTCTTTCGAAGAAAATCGGGTCTACAGGGTATTCCTATATTCTGAACTCAAAGGGTTTTCTCACCCACCATCCTTTCCCGGAATTAGTCGGTAAGGACATGACCGAATACGATCATGTTAAAATACAGATCGCGCAAAAAGACGGCAGCGTGATATACAAATGGAAAAATCCGGACGACGATACCCCGCGTGAAAAAATACTTTCCATGGCCTATTTCAAGCCTTGGGATTGGATTATCACCCCCAGCGCATATTTCGATGATTTCGGTAACGTCGTGCAGATGGTGAATTTTTCGCAGAGTCTGAATGCTTATTCGATCGGAAAGGCCGGATACTTCTTCCTGATGGACGGGAACGGAATCGTCATCAACCATAAAGATACAAATATGATCGGCAAAGATATGGTTCCGATTGTCGAGAAGCATAACCAGGAACATAAGCTGTCCGGGAATATCATCACCGAGATGCTGAAATTTAAGGACACCGACGCTCATTCATTGGAATACTCCTGGAAAAATGTCGGCGACAGCGCCCCGCGCGGAAAAATAATGTTCTTCCGTTATATACCCGAACTGAAAATCTATCTCTCGGCGACCGCGTATATCGACGACTTCGATTCGGAATATTCCTTGATCCGCAGTTTAAACCTGATTCTGATCGCCGCATCGCTTGTGATCGTCATCCTGCTCGCGGTCTATCTCGGGAACAATATCTCTTCGATTATTAAAAATATCGATACCAAGCTGAAGAATATCTCCTCCGGCACGGAAAAGGCCGACCTTTCCAAACGGATCGACATCCGTTCGCATGACGAACTGGGCGATGTCGCTAACGGCCTCAACTCTCTGATCGGTAAGCTCAATAAGGATATCCTGCTTGTGAAACACTCCTCGCAGTCGATCACCGATTCGCAGAAGAATATGACAAAGATTGTCGATACGGATATCCGTTCACAGATCGGAGTGATCCGTCAGAGCACCGACCAGATACAGAAGTTTATCGACGACCAGACTTCCGGGGTAGAAGAGGTCAACGCCACTCTCGAGGAGATCGCGCGCAATATCGACTCGATCGCGCAGAATGTCGAAAAGCAGGCGTCGGCGGTGGAAGAAAGCGCGTCGGCTATCGAGGAGATGACGCGGAATATCGAAAACGCCAACCAGATCGCCGGAAAGACGCAGGAGATATCCGGCAACCTCAACAATGTCGCGACCGAGGGCGGAAAGTCCGTGCACCAGAGTATCGGGGCTATCCGCGAGGTGTCCGAGTACTCCCAGCAGATTTTGAAGATGCTGAAGCTGATCACCGACATCTCGAAAGAAACGAACCTTCTCGCGATGAACGCTTCTATCGAAGCGGCGCACGCGGGAGAAGCCGGTAAGGGCTTCGCGATTGTCGCGGACGAAATCCGCCGTCTGGCTGAAAACACGAACAAGAACGCAAAAGATATCGGCGAAGTGGTCAATACGATTGTCGGCAAGATCGACGACTCGGTCAACCTCGCTGAAAAAGCGGGTATCGGCCTCGAGATGATCATGGCCTACTCCAAACAGAACGTCGGGATGATCTCCCAGCTCCGCACCACTATCGAAGAGCAGAACCATTCCGCGAAGGATATCCTCCGCGCCACTCAGGAGATCGTGCAGATCACCGAGGAAATCAGGCTCTCGATGCAGGAGCAGAAGACCGGTACCGACGAGCTCGCGCTCACAATGCGGAACCTCCGCGACCTCTCGCTCGAGACCAAGTCGAATCTCGGCGAGCATGTCTCCGGCTTGAACGATCTCATCAGTTCTATCGAGGAGATCAAAAAGATATCCACGCTGAACCAGGACCTGAACCAGCACCTTCAGGAACTGATCGAGAAATTCAGCCTCGACGAGAATATCGGTTTATCGTCCATCGACGACGACACGACCGCGATCAAGCTTGTGGAATAAATCCGCCTAAGATAAAGAAAGCCCTCCGTCAAAGGGCTTGATGACAAACTCATTTTGTCATTGCGAGGCGTCATGGTGAGCGCTTGTCCCGACTTCACCGTCGGGATGCCGAACCATAGCCGAGGCAATCTATTTAATTAGGGCTTGCTGAAAAACGAATAACTCATTGATATATAATGAAATATTTTAAGATTCGCCTTAGAATAATGCAAGGAAAAACGAAGAAAT
>Ga0154538_106_pt2 | contig 42622 bp, 43 predicted proteins | sample RifGroF1_FD_105681 | JGI IMG/M metagenome (GOLD analysis project Ga0154538, IMG submission 105681) | Spirochaetes bacterium GWF1_51_8 | reverse complement strand
TTCGCCTTCGCGTATTTCTTCCATTGCGAGTTGGTAAAGTTGTCGGCTACCTGACGGTAGAGATTGATCGCGCCGTTGACATCCTGCTTGATCTCGAGATTCTGCGCCATACCGATCATGGCGTAAGGGGTAAAACCTTCCTTACCGTATTTATCGATGACAGTCTGGTACTTCGCGATCGCCATATCGATCTGGTTGTTCAGTTCGTAGCAGTAGGCAAGGCCGAGTGTCCCGAGGGCGCGGTAAAAATCGGTCGTTGCCTTATCGTTAACGGCCTGGTAAAGCTCCATCGCGATCATGATGATCTGGTTCTTCTGCGCGTTATCGAGGTCTGTCTGGAGCACTGCCCTCTCGATATAAAGATTGGCGATATAGAGTCTCGCCCGGAGAGAAGCGGTCGCGTCCGGATACTGCTGGATCAGCCCGTTCAGGTTCGAGACCTGCTGAACATAGATCATCCCGCGCTGCTGCTCGTTGGTGACATAACGAAGCTGTTCGATAGTCAGCACAGCGACATCGTATATCTGGGTGGCGGTGTCGTCGTCTTTACTTCTATTCTGAAGATACAGATAGAGGAATACTCCGCCAACGAGGATCGCGATAAACGCAATAAACAGACCACGGGTATTGCTATTGACAAACTCGACAAATTTTTCAAAAAGGGATTTCTCTTTGACAATCGGATCGGCTGACATAGGCCTACTCTTGCTCATTCTTCTTCTCCGTTTCTTTCGATGCTTTAGCGCTCTTTTTCTTAGTCTCAGCGGGGGCGGCCTTCTTTTCTTCGCCGATCTTCAATCCCTTGAACTGGTCGGCCAGTAACGAACCCATCGTGGTCGAGAACGCGCCTGTCGTATGAGAATCGGTAGCCATGTATTTCTGAAATTCTTTTTGCTCTTCGGCCTGCATCAGGTCTTTGCGGCTGAGTTCTATCTTACCTTTCACGACATCCACATAACGGATGACCGCGCGGATTTTTTCGCCCTCTTTCACTACACCGTCGGTTTTCTCGACATCGTTTTTATCGAGATTTGAGATGTGGATAAAGCCTTCGAGATTGTTCTCGAGAGCGACCACGACACCATGTTCCTGCACCGATTTGACCGTCCCTTCGACTACCGAGTTCTTCGGGTAGTTCATCGCGAAGGTCTGGAGAGGATTGTCGGAAAGCTGTTTGATGCCGAGGCGGAGACGTTCGCGCCCGGGCTCGATAGACAGTACGACTACGTCGATCTCGTCGCCCTTCTTGAAACGGTCCTTCAGTTCGACACCCGAATCAAGCCAGTCCACGTCTTCTTTACGGAGAATACCTTCGATCCCGTCCTCGAACTTAACGAATACCCCGAAATCGAGAATAGAAGAAACCGTCCCGTGGAGCTTTTTGCCTCTGGGGTAACGGCCTTCCGCGTCATGCCACGGATTTTCCTGGAGGTCGCGTAACGACACGTCCATTCTGCGGCGTTCGGTATCGATCGACTTTATTTTCACTTCAACTAATGCGCCTTTCTTGAGGAACTTTTTCGGGTCGCGGATACGCTGAGTCCACGAGATTTCGGAGACATGCAGGAACGCTTCGATGCCTTCCTCCACTTCCACCACCGCGCCTTCCTTGCGGAAATGCACGACCTTACCGTTGACGACATCGCCGATAGAGTACTTATTTTCGACTCCGTCCCACGGGTTCGGGAGAAGCTGCTTCTTACCGACCTTGACCGAATCTTTCGTCTTGTCTAAGGAAATGATCTGTACTTCCATCGGGTCGCCGTATTTGACCACGCCGCGGAAGTCGCTCAGGTATTTCCATGAGAAATCGGAGATATGTAAAAACGCCTTAATGCCTTCGACATTCAGGATAATGAAGTTCTGGTCGATCTCCTCGACCGTACCGTTGACTATATCGTTCACCTGATGGTCTTCGAAGAACTTCGCGTAGAGTTTCTTCACTGTCTTCTGGAGATAGACACGGCGGGATACGGTAATACTCGCGCCGCGCTTTTCAAGGATCACGAAGTCGAACTTCTGACCGATGATATCTTCGGGTTTATCGTAACGCTTGGTATCGATATGGGAATAGGGTACGAACGCCTTGATGTCGCCGCCGAGATCGACCATGAAGCCCTTCGGGATGTTGTCGCGGACGACCATTTCCTTGACAGTCCCCTTGACCGGCAATTCGTTCTTGATGGCGTCACGGAGATTGTCGAAAATCCCCATCCGTTCGGCGCGGGTCTTGGAAGCGATAGGAACCCCGTCGCGGCGGTCGCCGGTCAGTACAACATCGATCTTGTCTCCGACTGCGGGAGCTTTTTCAAACTCTTCCAAAGGTACTACAACCTCGGATTTGCCTCCCATTTCGAGAAAGACTACGTTGCTGTCCACTGAGATGACCACGCCCGGTCGTAACGGGCCCTCGGACTCAGTGTCCTTTACCGATTCTTTCTCCATCGCTTGCAAGAAGATGTCGCCATGAGTATTCGCTTCCATAAGTTCCTCTTAATATACAAATTAATGTCTAATATTTTAGATAAAGTGCGGTATTTTGTCAATTTTCACGCATCTCTTCATTCTTTAAAGGTGATATTGAGCAGATCGAAGATCAGAACTTTTTCCTGCGCTCCCTCGAACACTTTAACCAGGAACTTCTGCGGGATGAGGTAGTCCTTTTTCCCCTTTTTCGCGACATACACGATGCTGGTCGTCGTGATCAGGTCTTTCCCGAGCAGATAGTCCACGCGGACAATTTTTTTAGTCGTGTTATCGACGTACAGATGGAGTTTGTTTTCGGAATTGGCGGGTTTGAGTTTTAAAGCCAGTATTTTCGTGCCGGGCGAGTCCATGAAATAGGAGAAATCGTACTTGGCCGATAAGCTCTGTTCGGACTGGTTGGAGAGGATATTGCCGAGAGTGAAGAAACGGACATAGTCGCCGAAAAGGTCTTCGTAGAACTCGTCGACATTCTTCACCTTGACACTGACCCCCGCGTCGCGCTGGAAGATCAGTTCCACCCACGGTTTCTTGCTTCCGTCGAGCATGGCGTTCTTGGGTATCTTCTCGAGTTCCTTTTCGATCTGTTTCCCGGTCAACTGCGCGGAGAACGAAACGGGAAGTTTATCGTAAATCGCTTTCCTGACCCCGAAGAAATACTCGGCAGGGCCGGACTGGGCGAAAAGTATCTGGGCGAAACAGCCTAACGCTATCAAAAAAAACGCGGTTTTCCTCAGCAGCATGATCTTCTCCTTAAATGAAGTACTCCTATATTGTATCATCATCCGGCGCGTTTTTCAACAGGCTGGACACCGCAACGCCCCGCGCATTCGAAAGCCCTGAGGCGATAAGGGATGCGGGACAACCCCCGCTTCGGATAATACTAATGAAACATGGAACGCGGGACAAGCCCCGCTTCGGATAATACTAATGAAACATGGAACGCGGGACAAGTGAAAGGATCGAGTGCACTTTCAAGCACAGGTATGGATATTCCCGATTAATTCCCGGTTTTGAATATTTTTATCCCGGCCGGACCGTACGCGGCGTAAATATAAGGCGTAGTGTCGGTGGAATAAAACAGCTTGTAGCAGATACCGCTCGTCTCGTGATAACTGCCCTTCAGCGTTAACGACGAAGCGGAGGCGATAGTCAGCCAGAGAATTCCGTCGGCGCCGTTAGCGACAAAAATATCGCTCCCGTTCACAACCGCGTCGAATGCGTCGCCGGATGTATCGTAACTGGATTTCAGTTTGGGCTTAGCGGGATCGGAAACATCGTACACGAGGATACCGTTCATCCTGTCCGCGACCACGAGGGTGCTTCCCGAAATAGCGGTACCGTTCACGATACTCAACGACGAACTCAGGTTCGCTTTGATAGTACCGGCACCGGTCACGTCGACAACAAACACACCGCCTTCTTTTCCGGCGATATATGCGATACTGCCGGAAACACTGATATCGACCCCGGGATTGTTATTGAGGCTTTTTATCGTACTGGCGCCTACTCCCGTGGCGGGAATAGCGAGGGCGTATTTGATCAAACCCTTGAAGTCGTCCGCTACGTAGGCTTCAGACCCGTCGTCTTTAACAGCTATCGCGGCGCCGCTCGCGTTCGCGATCGCGGCTTCGAGGTGATTGGCGTCGGGAAGGTAGATATTCGTCGCCATCGTGACATTAAGCACCATCATCCCCGCCGTGTCGTTGACATTACCCAACGGGATGAACGCATAGTTCGAACCGCCGACAGTCTTCACGACCACATCGTTGACCGGGACGTTATCGCTATAAGTGTCCTTTTTAACAAGGTTGCTCGGGTTGACAATCTGATAAACAATCAGGCCGTCGTAACCCGCCGCGGCATACAGATACCCGCCGCTGACATACACATTCTTGATGACCTCTGTAGTGACGATATTCGTGACAAGCGAGATTTTCGAACTCCCGCCGGAATCGTCAGCGGGAAGCGTACAGCCCGTGAGCAATGCCGCCGCCGCGAAAAACACTATTAAAACAACCTTCTTCTTCATCATTTTCAACTCCCCGTTGCTGATAAAAATATATATACATTATCTGCTATTTAATAATATAACTTTATCATGCCGTAAAATCAAGTAATACGGGAGCAGAATCCGAAAAATATAAAGAAGAATCTTTCCGGAGGCTAAAAATATGAAAAAAATCCTTGCGATAGACGACCACGAGGAAATTCTGAGCATTATCAAGACAAAACTGTCGAGAAGCGGCTTCGAGGTGGAAATCCTGTCGGATTCCATGCTGGCGATGGAAAAAGTACGCCAGTTCAAGCCCGACCTCGTCCTTCTCGATATCATGATGCCGAAGATCACCGGTTTCGAGATTTGCGAGGAACTGAAATCCACGCCGGAGTTCAAGGACGTCCGTGTCGTATTCCTCACCGCGAAGGATATGGACTTTGCCAGAAAGAAAGCCCAGGAACTGAATGCCGACGGATTCATCGCGAAACCGTTTTCTCCGAAGGAACTCTTGAGTTTTATCGAGGACTTGATCGGGAGAGGAGATGAATAAGATCAAACAATTCTTCGCGGCATTCGGCAGGATCGTGTCCGCCCCGTTCCACTGGATGACATCGAAATTTCTCGAACGGCACGACGCCGTGCTCGAAAAAAAGATTCGGCGCGAGCTCGAGGTCAGCCTCAGCCATGAACTGAAAACCCCGCTTACCAGTATCTTCGCGTACTCCGAGCTTCTTCTCGAAAGCCTCGAGAAAACCGGGAATAAAGAAGACCTCGAAGCCATCCGGCTGATCTACAAAAAAAGCCAGGAGTTGATCCGTTTTATCGATAACCTGATCAACATCTCGATACTGGAGATGAACCCGAAAGTCCTGTTCTCGACGCAGATCAATATCTCGAATGTCATCATCGAATCCGTAAATCGTTTCAGGACATTTTACGATATCGGGCAGGATGTGAAGATCATCACAGATATCCGGCCGGACACGAACGTTTTCGGGAACGACCGCCTCTTTCAAAACGTCGTCTTCGAGCTCCTGAGTAACGCTTACCTGTACTCGAAGGAGAAGAAGACCGCCAAGATCACCGTCACCGGAAAGGAAACCGGCGAAGGGCCGCAGAAAAAATACGAACTGAAGATCGCCGATAACGGGATCGGGATCAAACCCGGCAATATCAGCCATGTTTTCGATAAATTTTTCAGGGCGGAAGAAATCGATACGGCGCGGACTTCCGGGCTGGGAATCGGACTCACGTTAGTCAAACGGGCTGTCGGGCTCTATTCCGGCGATATCGAAATAGCGAGCCGTTACGGGGAAGGCACCACCGTGACGGTCAGATTCCCGGTGTATTATTAGGAGACGTACTTGAAGATTCAGCAGAAAATGATCGTCTCTCACTTGATCGTGGGCGTAATACCTGTCATGCTGGCTTTTATCATCCTGTCGGTAGCGATAATCGACAGTTCGCGTCAGGGCGTGGTCGGCAGACTCGAGGCCACTCTTCAGCGGATCGGAGGTCTGATCGACTCGGATATGGAAAAGCACCGCGTGATCTCGTCGGTATTCAGCAAGAACCTTAACCTTTCGATACTGGAAACCGGGAAATCGGCGGGACTGCCGGACAATTTTAATCCCAAGGCCTATTCCATCGATATGCTGGAATTCACTCTCAACACCAACAACGTCTACCAATACGCCTCAGACCCCAAGCTATCCGGGTACTATACTTCTCCGGTCGTCCTGCACCAGATATGGGATTTTATGTCGAATCCCTACTACACGCCGGAGCATTCGCTGACCTTCCCGGATATCGCGTCGAACCAGGTCATTATGCGGAACTGCTCGTTCATCTTCGATCCGGCGGGTAAGAAAAAGGTCGGATTGTCGATAGTCAGCGCGATCCTGAACGAGGCCTACCTGAAAACCCTCGACCAGGGCAATCCCGACCTGATCGTGTTCATCGAGACCCCGGAGAGCATCCTGTTCAGCCGGCAGCTTAAAAATATGGACGCCGTCGTCAGCCTGATCCGCGATACGAATAAGGTCGTTATCGGGACGCCCCTGCTCACCGAATTCGCGCCCGGACAAAAGTACTATGTCTATACCTCGTCGCTCTATACCCTCCCCGGCAAGGGAACGATCAAGCTGGGTATCATGTACGGTTTCGAGAGTGTGAACGCGATGCTGAATATCTTCCAGCAGGTCAGCCTCGGCATCTTCCTGATCGGAATCCTGCTCGCGTCTGGGATCGCGATTCTTTTCGCGCGGAAGATCACTATCCCGCTCCTCGTCCTGAAATCGATGGTAAAGGACTTCCAAAGCGGCGTACGCGCAGTGCCCTCGCCGGAATTTGTCTCCGACGAAATCTCGCTTCTCCAGCAAAGTTTCAGCGAAATGGCGACAGATATCCTTTCCAACAAGGAGAAACTCAATTCCTATAACTCCATCCTCTCACGCGAGGTCGAGACCAAAACCCAGGACCTTCTCAATAAAGTACGCGTGCTGACATTGATCAACGAGTTCAGCTCGTTCAACATGAAATGGGAGTCCGTATCCGAGATCAAGTATATGGAGCGCGTGATCCTCGAGCTGAAAAACCTCTTCCACCTGAACTATATCTCCGCTTTCCAAATAAAGGGACGCACCGTCGAAAAGATCAATTTCATCTTCTCGCACCCGAAGTACTCCGAGCTCGACCCCCGTTTTCTCGCCGTCGAAGCAAAGATCGGCAACAAGATATTCACCTCGTCCGACGATCTGGGTCACCATCACGGCGAGTTCGCGCTTCTCGGCTTCCCGATCTATTTCATCGACCAGATCGAATACGGCATCGTGATCGCCTGCGAAACCAAGAAGATGGGATTTATCCACGATACCATGAAAACGATCCTGAACCTGATGTCCATGAAGATATATTCCATCCGGATAAACTCGGAGAAGATACATTCCGAGAAACTGGCCTCGCTCGGCCAGTTCGCGAGCACGATCATTCACGATATCAAGAATCCGTTGACCTTGATCAAAAGCGGGATCGAGGCGCTTACCGACGAGGACTTCACGACCGACGAGAAGCAGGAATACCTCGTGATGATCATCACCGAGATCGACCGTCTGACAAATATGCTGAACGATATCCTCGATTTCGCCAAAGGAAATATCATCCTGCACCTCGAGGAACTCGAGATCGACGGCCTGATCGACAATCTCGTCCGCCTCTTCACCCAGCGCGCCGAAAAGCACGGAATCCACATCATGACCGATCTGAGGTCGGGAATCAAGCTCCGCGCGGACAAGAACCGCCTGATCCGCAGTCTCAGCAATATCATCACGAACGCCATCGAGGCGGTACAGGACGGCGGAAGAATATTTATCTCGACCCAACGGAAGATTTTCGATTTGCTGATAAAAATCGAGGACAACGGTCATGGGATTCCCGACGAGATTCGAGGCCGGATATTTGAGCCGTTCACCACGGCGGGTAAAAAGGAAGGCACCGGCCTCGGCCTGTCTATCGTGAAGAAGATCATCGAGGCACACGGCGGGAACATCACGTTCAAATCGACCGCGGGCGAGGGAACATCGTTCTATATTTCCTTGCCTTTATAATCAGTCCATGCGATAATAAGAAAAAGACAAACTCGCCCCGGAGGAAATAGCGTGATCGATATCCGCGGAGTCACCATACGCTATCCGAACCGTTCGATCGCCATTCCGCGCGACCTGTCTGTTCCCGCGGCCGGGTGCTTCCTGATCGCCGGGGATAACGGATGCGGAAAAAGCTCGCTTGTGCGCGCCGTCCTCCGCCTGCACGACGACTTCGGCGGAAAGATCGAGATCGACGGTAAAGACAACCGTTCGATGAGCCGTACCGGGATCGCGCGGAAGGTTTCATATCTCCCGCAGGTAACCCCGGTCGAGCCGTCGGTCGTCATCTCGGAGTTCGTGCTGCAGGGTCTCTACGCGCAGGAAGGGATAACGGATGCGTCCGCGCTCCTGAAAGAAACCGCCGCCGGTTTGGGGATAGATAAGTTCCTTCAGCGGGACTATCTCGAACTTTCGGGCGGGGAACGCCAGCTATGCCGGATCGCCCGCGCGCTCATCGCGCCGTGCGCCTACAGTTTCCTCGACGAGGGCGACGCATTCCTGAGCAGGAAGAACCGCGCCCGGTTTTACGATTATATAGAAAGGATATCCGACGATCGCGCCGTGGTGCTGGTCACCCATGCGCCCGCCGATGTTCCCAAGCGATTCGAAACACTCCTTGAAATATACGAAGGATAAGGTTCGTCTATGCAGAAAAGATGGACATACCGGAAAACGTCCGGCGAGTACGAGACCATTTCAGCCATGATCGAATCGGTCTTCAAGAGCTCGATAGCGCCCCTGTATCCGCCCGAAGGGGTGTCGTTTTTCCTCGACTATATCAAGCCCGATAAACTGTCCGCGCGCCGCGCGGGCGGGAATATCTCATACCTCGCGGTCGACCATACCGAAAACAAGCCGGTCGGTTTTATCGAGGGACGGACTCCTTCGCATATCTGCCTGCTCTTCGTGGACGAATCCTGCCGGAAGCAGGGCATCGCGAAGACCCTTGTCTCGCATCTCATCCGCCATTTCTGGGACAAGGACCCGAACCTGAAGGCGATCACAGTGCATGCCTCGCCGAACGCGGTGGAAGCCTATGCCGCGATGGGGTTCGTCCCCGACGGTAAAGAGTCTGTCGAGAACGGTATCCGTTACCTGCCGATGAAGAAAAAGCTGACAAAATAACCGAAGCCTTATTCGAACTCTTTGGCCTTCGCGAAGTCGAGGATGACATGTACGCCCAACGATACCCCGAACCCGGAGAATACGAGCGATGCGTCGGGATGCGAGTAATCGACTTTCGACATCGTCCCGCCTTCGTTGCCGTAAAGCACCGAATAGGATAAGTTGAGGGGGGCGGATACGCTGAAATAGGAGACGGACAGGTCGAAGGAGAAGATACTCCAACGGTACCCGAGACCGCCGCCGAACGTGTATCCTAATCCGAGGTTGTTCTGGAAGGTGATCTGCGAGTATGCCGCGTTGTAGCCGGTCGCGGCGGCGAGGTCCTGATCGATATTACCCTTTAACGGCTCCAGAGCGACATTCCAGTTCACGATACCGCCGATAAAATAGCGGATGAAGAAACTGCCGAGAGGGATTCTTCCTTCGAGCGACATCTGGAACATGAGAGAATCGGCGAAAAACCAGCCGCTTTTAGCCAAACTGTCGCCCGAGACTTCCATCCCGTAGACCCGATTATATCGGATCGAGAGAGGTTTGAAGAAAAGGACATCGTCGATCAGTGTCAGGAGAAAGAAATCGGAGACGATATCGCTCGAAATTTCAGGGGTGGCGGGCGCTTTCCCAGGGAATACCAGGGTAAAACTCGTTCCGATCTCGGCAAACAGCGGCGAAAAAGTTATAAAAAGCAGGGCGATTCCGGCGAATATTCTCACTTTCAGGCTCCTTGAAGTGAATAATTGTAGCATAAAACGGCAGGAAGTCAAAAAAAAACCGGATTCTGCCGATAATAAAGATATATTACGATAATAAATGAAAAAAAACTTGCTTATTAGCAAAACATTGTGTATAATACTATAACGTTCAGATAATGAATCGGAATCAGTTTTTCGGTATTTGGTCAGGATTTGAGAAAAGAATTTCAGGAACTGAGGAACCGGGTGAGACCGGTAGATTGGATAATCTCCCATCTTAATAACTTTTCAGTTTTTTCAGCTCCGCCTTTTTCCTATCTCAAAAACTTTCATTCTTCTAAGTAATTTCGCGCCGGAAATTAACCGATCAGAACGTTGGCAAGTTAAAGGAGGTTTTTTATGCCAACATCCATCTACGTGGGCAATCTGCCCTTCTCGACCAGCGAGCAGGATCTCGCATCTTTGTTCGCGCCTTACGGCGAAGTTGTTTCCGCTAAAATCGTTGTCGACCGCGAAACCGGCCGCTCCAAGGGTTTTGGCTTTGTCGAGATGGGTACTCAGGATCAGGCGCAGAGCGCAATCGCCAGCCTTGATCAGTCCGAAGTTGCGGGCAGAAACATCAAGGTCAATCTGGCTAAGCCCAGAAAGCCCCGTTTCTAGAACTGAAACTAACAAACGCGTCCCCTCACGGGGGCGCGTTTCTTTTTGCCCTATCCTTGACTTTTTCCCCCCATCCGTTAATATATTACGCAAACTATTCGCGTTATGAGGTGCTATGAAACCTTCCATGACCGTTCTCAGGAAGGACATTCTCCATGCGGTGACGGTATCGGGCACGCCTGTTTCCGTGAAGGATATTCTCGGCTCGCTTACAGCCGTGCCTAACCTGTCGACTGTCTACCGCGCCCTCGCCTTCCTCGAATCGCGCGGGGATATCCATTCGCTGACGCTATTCGACGGAACCCGCTTTTTCTATTCCGCCGAACGCCACGGTCATTTCGTGGTCTGCTCCGGATGCCGCAAAGTTATGGGTTTCGACGAATGCCCGGCGTCGGGGATAGAGACCGATATCGAAGACCGTTTCGATTTCAGGATTACCGGTCACGTCCTCTGCTTCACGGGCGTCTGTTCCGATTGCAGAGGCTCTATGGTTGAAAGGAGAAGCCAATGAACAAAGCGTTAGTACTATTCACCGCCGCCTTATTCGTTCTCGCCGGATGCGGCTCGCCGAAGAAGAACGGGAAGCCCGTTGTGTTCGTCAGCATCCTGCCGCAGAAGTATTTTGTCGAACGGATTGCCGGGGATAAGTTCGAGGTCGTCCCGATGACAGGCGCCGGGCAGGACCCGCACACGTTCGAGCCCACGCCCGGCCAGATGATGAAACTCTCGGACGCCGAGTTGTACTTCACTATCGGCATCACCTTCGAAGAGGTGTGGATGGACAAGATCGAAGAGGCGAATCCCAAGATGAAAATTATCGATTCCGCGAAAGGGATCGAACTGATAAAAATGCCCGTCATGGAAGAGGTTTTCGGCCACACGGACGGCGAGGAACACGACCACGAGCACGGACTGTACGACCCGCATATCTGGCTGTCGCCCGCGCTTGTGAAAACACAGGCGTCGAACATCTGCGCCGCGCTCTGCGATTTCGACCCGGCCGGAACCGCGCTCTACTCCGCGAACCTCGCGGCCTTCGTCTCAGACCTGAACAAACTCTCTCTCGAGCTACGAACACGCATCGCCGAATCCGGCGTGACCCGTCTGCTCGTCTTCCATCCCGCATGGGGATACTTTGCGGACGAGTTCGGACTGACACAGATTCCGGTCGAGTTCGAAGGTAAGGAGCCGTCGTTGAACCAGCTCAGGATTATCATCGATTTCGCGAAAAAGGAAAAGATCGGCGCGCTCTTCGTTCAGCCACAGTTCAGCGAGATATCCGCGAAAACCATCTCCGAGGAGACCGGGTGCAGGATCGTCGTAATTGACCCGCTCGCGGAAAACTATATCGATAACCTGAAATCCGCCGCGGCGGCGCTCACTGAAAATAAGGGCGGTCTTTTAAACTAGTTACATTTATTAGATGAATAATTATTAATCTTAAAATACGCCCAATGGTCACTTCCTTGCAGGTAGACAAGCCGCCGAGAATCGTTTGTCCTGAGCCTGTCGAAGGTGCGGTAAATAGAAGTGCCCACAAATAAGGAAACGAGCTTGATAAAAGTCAGAGACCTGGATTTTTCCTACGGCAGCGTCCCGATCCTCAGCGGGGTCGGGTTCGATATCGCACCCGGTGAGTTCACAGGAGTGATCGGCCCCAACGGCGGCGGCAAAACGACGCTCCTGCGGCTGATCCTCGGGCTGATCGAGCCCGTGCGCGGAAGCATCACTATCGACGGCCGTCCCGTGCGTACTGCCCGTAGCCTGATCGGCTACGTCCCGCAGACTGTCAACGTGGACTACGGATTCCCGATCCCTGTCAGGGAAACGGTCGCGATGGGCCTCATGACCGGCGTGTCGTTCTTCCCGGGATTTACGCGAGCGGAATGGGTGAAGGTCGCCGAAGCCCTCGATGTTACGGGGATCGCCGGGATAGCGGATCGCCGTTACGGGGAACTCTCAGGGGGACAGCGTCAACGAGTCCTGATCGCGCGCGCGATCGTCTCGCACCCTAAAATCCTGCTGATGGACGAACCGACCGCGCAGATCGACGCATCGGCGGAACTTTCGATCATGGAACTCCTGTCGCTTCTCAATAGCCAGGGTATCACGATCCTGCTTGTTTCGCACGACATCGGCTTCATCGTCAACTATGTAAAAAAGATCGTCAGCGTCAACCGCGGCGCGTGCGTCCATCAACCGGAGAATCTGTCTCTGGAAGAGATTATGTCACAGATGTACCACTGCACAGTCCACGGGAGGAAAGAATGAACGAATTTTTCACCGCGGTCATGACAAAACCGTTTCTCCAAAAAGCTCTACTCGCGGGTCTGCTCTCCGGGTTGGCGTGCGGTGTAACGGGGACGTTCGTCGTCATCAAACGGATCGCGTTCATCAGCGGAGGAATCGCTCACGCGGTGATGGGCGGGCTCGGGATCGCCTACTTCCTCGGCTGGAATCCGCTCCTCGGCGCGCTTATCTTCGCGGTGCTCTCGGCGTTCCTGATCGGCCTGTTCAAGTTCCGTTTCAGCCAGAACCTCGATACCCTGATCGGCGCGTTCTGGGCTGTCGGGATGGCGGTCGGTGTGATCTTTATCGCGATCACGCCGGGCTATAAGAAGGACATCTCGGCGTTCCTGTTCGGGAACATCCTGATGATCGACTCAGCGACATTGATGATACTCGCCGTACTCGACGGTATCCTGCTCCTGATCGTGGCGGTGTTCTACCGCCAGTTCGTCTATCTCGCGTTCGACGAGGAATACTCGAAGATCAGGGGGATCAGGGTCACGGCGGTTTACCTGCTCCTGCTGAGTATCGTTTCGGTAAGTGTCGTCATCCTTCTCCAGACCGTGGGGATCATCCTCGTGATCGCGCTTCTTACCCTTCCGGCCGCGACCGCGGAACTCTTTTCGCGTTCGGTGGGGAAAATGATCGTCATGTCCACATTGATATGCCTGGGCGCGATCTTTCTCGGCTTCCTCGTCTCGTTCGGGTTGAGCAATCTGCCTACGGGCGCCGTCATTATCTTGATCTCGGCGGCCTCTTACTTCTTCGCCCTGCTGATTAAGAAAATTTCGGTCAAGCTATCCCGCCGGAACGCATGAGCCGTCCCTCGCCGGAACGTGTAGTATAAAAAGAAAACAGACTTTTTTAGCAAGGGGCTAATCTAAATCTAAAAACTTCCAATTATACAGATTGTTTGGATCAAAAGTGTATTCTTTACTATCGTTATACCGCCAGCTATTTTGTTCTTTGATAACAATTCCACCGAATAAATTTTTTCCCGTTTTGTTTTCCGCCGCAATATATTTCGACAATCCTTCGGCACGTTCTTTTGCGGTCTTTGCGTAAATACCGCCCTTTGTGTCAAATAACCCAAGCCGTCCATCGTTGAGCATAACTAAGAAATCAAGATAAAATGGTTTTTCTTGACCGTTTTCAATATACGGTACTGCAAAATATGAGCCGTCCTGTCTACCATTCTTAAACCACCATTTGACTTGTTTGGCTATTTCCAGATATTCAATGAACGCTACCTCATCAGCACTGTCTTCTTCAAAAAGCGAGAAAGTGCTCATACATCTTGTTTTTGAGAAATACGGCTGGATAATTGAACGCTTATAATCTTTTTTTACGAAAATCAAATTGTAGTTAATCATTTCCGGAACATTCCACGGCTCATCATTTTGTAGGAGTTTATGTTTTCCTTTGCCGACAACTTCTTGATATAGCTCTTTAGCCCGATTGATTACATTAATCACCTTATCCTTATTTTCACCCGCTAAAACAATGGCTTGTATTTTTGTCCAGTCATCGACGCCCATGTTGAACGATTTATCGAAGAAACGATACAAAGAATCGTTAATGCGTTTGATGGAGCGAAGCTCCGGGGCAAACGGCGTGAGATTTTCCCGCGCGAAATAATCAAAAGCGATTTGAAGTTCAACTTCATTTTTCGGAATATCCAATGTACCTTTCTTTTCAATGCTTTTCGTTTCTTTATCTACATCGATTATTTTTCCGCTTGCGATGAGCTTGGTATCAACAATGCTATGTTCGAGTGATATACCCTCCTTCAACTTCAACTCGTCCGCCGCATTGAAAAAGACAGGCACGAAATCCGATGATAGACGGGTTTCTTCACGGAAGCGCTTTGAGTGATAGGAAGTCAGATCAATATTTTTATAATCTTCTTGCCTTTTACCCTCGAAAACTGTAATATATTCTTTGGCAATATCCTCTGCAATTCCGATATTACTCAAACTGGTATAAACATAACCGATATTCAATTCTAGCTTTTTGTAGTGATTGTGTTCGGGCATACGCATAATGCGCCCGATGGTCTGAATGGAAAACACCATGTTTTTCCATTCTCGGAACAAAACCAAAATCGCGGCACGCGGACAATCCCACCCTACGGCAATGGCTTGTTTAAAAATCATCACATCAACTTCATTTTCGTTTTTCTCAATGTTTTCAAGATTGATTTTGTTATCCTTATCTGAAAGATAAATCGCAAGCCGTCCGTTTTCAGTGGTAATCCCGTATTTTCCGAGCAATTGCACCACTGAGTCTTTTTTATCAATCATACCCTTGTGATTGTCAGGGATTTGAATGATCATGAGCGGATTAATATTTGACCCTTCGGTCTCATACAACTTGGCAAGTTCCACCCGCTTTTTTAAACCTGCCTCTATCACAATTTCATCAGCCGTTTTGTCGGCAAGATTTTTATCCAGCTTGTAGTTTTCAAATCCGGGATTGATGACGATTTCCTTTTTAATCATTCCCTCGTCTTTCACATCTTTTAATTCCACTTCTACACCTCGAAACACGTTTTTAAACTGAGGTGTAGCTGAAACTTCAATCGTTATCTTTGGGCCAATATCCTCTATCAGTTCTTTGGAATTTTCCGTTTCGGCGTTACGGTGACTTTCGTCAATGATGAGAATAATAATCCGGCCATCGTCTTTGGTACGTGCGACAATGTTGGAAAGGTTATTATCCCGCTCGTTCTCGCGGACATAGATATTTCCTTTTTTATTGATGCTTGCCCAGTTCAGAAATAAAATCTCATTTTCGCTGATTTTCCTTTCGTCCAAATCTTCAAAATAGGAACACTTGAGGCCAACGCCAAACTGGTCGTAGTATTTTTTCAGACTGTTGCGGCTTTGGTCATGCAATTTATTAACGGCAATCCAGATAAATGAAAACTTTTTGCCGTCGATGCGTGAATCAATGAGCCGCTTTAAAAATTCCGCCATCATCAGCGTTTTGCCGGAACCGGTCGGCGACTTGAAAATGCAGATTTTATTTCCTTCCGCATCCAAAAGCTCGTTGACTTCCCGCTTCAACTTTACGATGGCGTTTTCTTGGTAATTTTTGAATTCAATCCACATATTATTTAAAAATCTCCCTATATACTTTCAAAATTACTTCGGGAATAGCGCAAAGCGTAACCTTATCTTTAACATCGGCAAACTGTTTTTCGTGCGGATCGTCACCGAGCGAAAAAACATAGGTGTTAAAATGCCCTTCAAATTTCTTGATGGCTTTCTTAAATGCGTCTATCGCTTCCTCGTAAAAGACAATTCCGAGATATTTGTCGCTGTTTTTAAAAATCTTAAAACCGCTTTCGTCCTGCACCGGTTCAAAAGCGCTTTCGCGGATACAAAGCATTTCCGTCGATTCGCTCACGAGCTTTCGCTTGTTCATGTCTGTCGGCTCGGCTTCCACAAAATCGCAAATATAGTATTTCAGGTTGCCGCCCAGTCCGGCTATATTTTCGCCTTTAGGATTTTTATATCCCTCGATGACTTTTTTCAAGCGCGGGTAGCATACGTCTGTGCAGATATTGTTTTCATTGTTTGTGCAAAGAATAAATTGGCGATTGCCGCCGTCTTCTTTGTTCAATTCTAAAACCGCATGACCTGTTGTGCCTGAGCCAGCAAAGAAATCTAAAATTATCGCATTCTTTTTATTGCGAACGACCATTGCAATCATATCATATACTGTATATAGAGACTTTGGATAAGGAAAAGTATTTGCTTCTCCCATTATTTCTGTAAGCAAATTGCTACCGCTAGTACCAGCATTATATCTTGCACCTTTCCATACACTAAATATTGGCGTTGTAACACTTCTTGCTGACTTGTGCACACTCAAGCTGAAAGTTTTTGAGCTTTCTATCTGCCCCAATTTAATTAATTCCTGCATTGACTCGCGATTATATCTCCAAACACGCTCTCGTCCATTTTTATCCAAAGGATAAATTCTAATAAAACCTTCTTCCGTAATACCCGTTGGATAAGAGTCGTTACCTTTAAGGGCTGGCCCTACTCCTTCAACTAATAAATTTTCAGGATTTACATAAATAGCAAAAAATTGATTAGGTCTGTTTTTCCTCCAATTATTTTCACCTTGACCTGAACGTTTTAAGGACCAGTTAGCTTCTTCTTCCTGCACAATTCTACCTTGAAACCCTATCTCTTTTTGAGTTAAAACATATGCATATTCATGTGTGCGAGATACGGCAGTTGACCCTGCACCTTGAGGGTGATGTTCTACTATGATTAAATTTTTTTCTAAAACCGGAAACAATTCTTCTAAAAGCAACCCGAGTGTATTAACTTCATAATCGTCTATAGCGCAAATTAGCACCCCATCCTCTTTCAAAAGCCATTTAGCCAACCGCAAACGATTATTCATCATCGTGAGCCATTTACTATGTCTCCAAGGGTCATTATTTTCTACATAATCGTTGTTATATTTCCAGTCTTTGGCTCCAGTGTTATACGGGGGGTCAATGTATATTACATCAATAGATTCGTAATGAGTAAAATTCAAAACCGCGAGCGAGTGATAGTTGTCGCCCTCGATAAGCAAATTTACCGGCTTGCCTTTATCGCCGTTTATTTCTTTATCTTTAGTTTCTTTCAAAATCGGAAACGGCTTACCCGCCATTTCATTGGGAAACATTTCGCTGGGCGTGCGAGCGTCAGGATTAATAAGAATATCGATTTTCTCTTCCGGTAAATCCCTATGCCACACAAGGCCGTACTTTGTTTCTTTGATTCGGCGAATCTCTTTTATCAATTCTTCTTTTGACCAGTTGTCGTAATTTATTTTTCTTGCCATGGGTTTATTTTATAGTGCGCTAAAGAATTTGTAAAGAAACCTGTAACCCCGCTTACCGGTTTCTTGCGCCTATTTGACTCGCCCCGTATCCCGGCTTATAATCAGGGCAGTTCTAATAACCTTGCTTTTTCTAACAAAGCAAAGCATTATTACTCATAAAACGCCCAATGGTCACTTCCTTTCATTAGTTTTTAAAGGTGACCATCAATCGACCGGAGGAACCATGCCCGAGACGAACGATATCAAGTCTCTGATCGCGGAATACGCGAGACTCACCTACCGCAGGGGATACTTGGCCGGCACCGAGGGAAATATCAGCGCGCGCGACGGCGGAACAGTCCTTATCACAGCGTCGGGCGTGGTGAAGGAGTTCATCGCCGTGACGGATATCGCGACGATCGGCATGGACGGAGAGCCGTTGGAACCGACCGGTCCCCGGCCGTCGACCGAACGTTATACGCATCTGGAAGTCTACCGCGCAAGGCCGGATATCGCCGCGGTAGTGCACGCGCATCCCCGTTACGTTCTGCTGTGCAACTCATTGGGGATCGGACTTTCCGAAGCGCCGTTCACCGCCGAGGCGGCGATGTTCCTCTCCAATGTCCGCACCGCGCCGTTCGCGAGACCGTCCACATCCGACGGCGCCGGTTCGCTTGACGGACTCCTCGGGGATACGAACGCCGTCGTGCTCGACCGTCATGGATCATTGACCTTCGGAAAGAGTGTCGCCGAGGCGTTTTCGGTGCTCGAGATACTCGAAAAGCATGCCATGCTGACTTTCCTCGCCTCCCTTTCATCGAATAAGCCACGCCGTTTCACCGATAGCGAACTGCGCGCCCTCAGAAATATCCCATATTAGAATGTAAAAACCCTTTTACAATTTTCAACCTCGATTTATAATAATACGATATAAATCGGGGAAATTATGAAACTGTTCATGGCATTGCCGCTATTGCTATTTATGTTCTCTAATTCAGCGTTTTGCACGAATAAAAATGTCATTATCGCGACGAACGGCGTCCTCGACCTCTCGGGCTACTCCTTTGAATCGTCGGGAGTGGTTCAGCTCGACGGGCAATGGGAAGTATACTGGCAGTCTTTGCTTTTTCCGGGCGACTTCACGAATAAAAATCTCACGCCGACGGGTTATGTGAATGTCCCCGCGCCGTGGAACGGACAGAAGGCGGGCGATACGGTTCTGCCGGATTACGGTTACGGGACGTTCCGGCTCAAAATCATCCTTCCGCCGGGCAAGCATATACTTGGGATACGGGTGCAGTCCATCCCGACCATTTACAGGTTGTGGGTGAACAATCTCCTCGTCGCGACAAACGGAATTTTCGGTACGAACGAGGCGATGTCGAAGCCGTACTGGTCTCCCCATAATGCTTATTTCAATTCGGAATCGACGAATCTGACCATCCTTATCCAGATCGCCAACTTCATCCACAACCGGAGCGGAATCGAGTACAGCGCGTTTTTAGGAACAGCGTCGCAGATCGCGGCGGAGCGCGAACGGGTCGCGGGAATGGATTTGTTCCTGTTCGGGATACTTCTTATCATGGGGTTTTATCACTTGGGTATCTTCGCCCTGCGCCGTTCGGACCTCTCGCCGGTATTCTTCGCGCTGTTCTGCCTGATTATCGCGATGCGGACACTCTTTACGGGCGAGAAACTGTTTTTCGAGTATTTCCCGACCGTGGATTGGGAATTTGCCGCAAAGCTGGAATACCTGAGCATGCCGTTCGCCGTCGCGGCGTTCATGGCGTTTCTGAATAATCTCTACCAGAAGGTGTCCAATAAAATCTTGGACTACATATTCTACGGCCTCGCGGCGGCATACTCGCTGATCGTGATCTTCTCGCCGGAGAAATTCTACAGCGTTCATCTGACTATCTACCATATCATCATGCTTGTCAATAGCCTGTATATCCTCGTCGTCCTCGCGATCTCGATTATCCAGAAGCGGGAAGGGTCGATCATCATTTCGCTCGGATTCCTGATGGTACTCCTGACCACGATCAACGATATCCTTTATGTTAACGGTATCGTCAAAACAGGCTACATGGTCTCGTTCGGGGTGTTCTTCTTCATCCTCTCGCAGTCCTTCATCCTGTCGATGCGGTTCTCGCGGGCATTCAGGAAGGTCGAGGTGATCTCGATGGAGCTCGAACGGTCCAATCTCCTGCTCGAACAGCGTGTAGGAGAACGTACCGCCGAGCTCGCGGAAGAGAAGAACAGGCTGAAGCTCCGCAACGAGAAGATGGAGAACGACCTGGAGATGGCGCGGAAGATACAGCTTGCGCTGATTCCGTTACAAACCCCCGGCCCGGATATCGCGTGCTACTACAAGCCGATGGAAAAAGTGGGCGGGGATTTTTACGACTTCGTCCATTTCGCCGACGACCATATCGTGGGGATATTTATTAGCGACGTGTCCGGCCACGGCGTCCCGGCGGCGTTCATCACATCGATGATGAAAAGCCTCATGCTCCAGATCGCGCCCGAGATCGACAACCCCGCGGAATTTCTACAGTACCTCAACACTTCGCTCAACGCGCGTACCGACGGCAATTTCATCACCGCGTTCTACGGAATATTCAACCGCGAGACTCGCGAGTTTGTTTTCTCCAACGCCGGGCATAATCCGCCGATCCTGATCCTCAGCGACAGCGAAGACTTTCTCAGGATCGAGAGGAACGGCATTCCGCTCGCGGTGCTCGATAACGACGAACTGAGGACGATCAGCAAGGGCTACTTCAACCAGAAGATTATCCTGCCTCTCGGCAGTAAGCTCCTTCTTTATACCGACGGGCTGGTCGAAACGGTCAACGAGGTGGACAAGACCCTCGATCCCGCTACCCCGGATTTCGAGACGAAGGTGATCCGTAAGGCGATCAAGGAACTGCGCGGGCTCGATTGCGGCGAGTTCGTCGAACAAATGTCGGTACGGCTGAAAGAGTTCCACGGCAACGAGGACTACGAGGACGATGTCTGCATGATCTGCGTGGACGTAAATTAACGTTAATTCTATCTTAACAATCGCTTTATCGAATACTAACATTGTGTGTGTATCCTGATATGAGGAGCATAAAATGGAAAATATAAAAATTCTCTTCGTCTGTACCCATAACGCCGCCCGGAGCCAGATCGCGGAAGCCTATGTCAACCTGCTCGGCGGAGATAAGTATACCGCCGAAAGCGCCGGGATCGAACCGGGGCCCGGCCTCAATCCTTATGTCGTCCGCGCCATGGCCGAGGATGGGATCGATATTTCGAAGAACAGCGTCGATAAGGTTTTCGACTTTTTCCGTGAGGGGCGCAAGTACCATTATGTCGTCACAGTATGCGACGAATCCCAGCGGGAGCAATGCCCTGTATTTCCGGGCCTGAAAATGCGGATGCACTGGGGTTTCTCCGACCCGTCGAAGTTCGAGGGAACGGATGACGAAATAATGGCGCAGGTACGGACAGTCCGCGACCGGATCAAGGAAAAAGTGAAACAGTTCCTCGCAAACCCGGATTTCAAGGAAGAGGTCAAGTTTTAATCCGCACTGTCAGATACTCCGCCGTGTACTATTGTAGAATACCGATCAGTGATCCGATGTAGTTTTTCAGACTAGCGATATACACCGCGAGCGATGCCGCGCCCAAAAGCGTATTAATCACCCGGTACGGCGGCGTCGAACACGACCTCATCGAGATTGATATATTTAGCGAGAGTCTCCCTGAACGTTTTATAAGTCATACTAATCCGCCGGTAACACAAAAAGACGCGAAACGAGAGAAATCAAATACACCGTAAACGAAATAATACCGATTCCCGTATTGATAATCCGGTACGGCGGAGCGAGCGCTAATAAAACCCGCATCCCTAAAACCGAAAGGAATAAGACTATCGGTAGAATCAGGCTCCAAAAATCTCCGCCGGAAAGCATCTGAAGCAATCCTACTCCAGCAATTTCCTGCCATATCCCGGACGAAAGCGCCAGCATTACAGGGATAATAAACCGGAATATTAAGAAAGTAACCGCATTCCCTGTCCTATTCTTACCATTCAAAAATTTTGATGTGACAAAATCGGTGAGTATCAGGAGAACAAAAAACACCCCGACACCGATCCCGCCTTGCCGTAAAGCAGGATAGGCCAGCTCGGAATTCTCTTCCATCAGTTCCGGATCAATGCCGTAAAAGCCAATCAGAAAATTAATAATCAACATCGAGATTAAAAAAATCGGTATCGAAACGCCGCATCCCGCCTTTCGGCCTATAGGTGTACTGAGCGATAACCCGCTGATCGCTATCGATATCCCCCCGAAAATAGCGACTAAAATCAGGATAAATTCCGGCTTGGGAAACTTTGTAAAAAATACGAAAATCAAGGTAAAAATCATCCCGAAGAGCGTGATCATTGTAATTCCCTTCACGACCTCATATTTCTCGGGAATTTCCTTCATCGATTCCGCGTATTGTGATTGAAGGAAACCGATGAAGTACGCCGCGGAAAAGAAAACGGCAAGCAGCAATATCGTTCCTGAAAGCGGATCGAGTATATCGAGAATAGTTTTACCCGGCGGAATAATCATCCCTCGCAGAAAAAACGCGAGCACGACAAGCGCGATATCGAACACAAGCTCGTCAATGTTGACAAACTCAGCGAAAGATTCCCTGAACGACTTCAAGGTCATCCTATCCTCCCGTTAAGTCAGTACATGCGAGACGAGCGATACGACATATACCGCGAGCGATGCGATCCCGATAGCGGTATTGATAATCCGGTACGGCGGAGCGAGCGCCATCGTGACCCGCACCCCGATGATCGACAGGAACAAGACGCCGGTCAGGATATAGCCGAACACGTCGCCGTTACGGAGCACATCGGTCAATCCGGCCGCCGCGATCTCCTGCCAAAACCCCATACTCAACGCCGATAGGATGGGGAAAAAGATAGTGAAGAGAATGAAGACGATCGCCTTCCCGATCCGGTTTTTCCCGTCGAACAGCTTTTCCGACAGATAGACGTTCAAGACGAATAGCCCGAATAAGGCTACCGCGCCTATCGCGAAAATACCGAGCGCCCGGAGGATATTCGCCTCGATATCCTGCTTCACCCCGATAAAGCTCGCGAAAAAATGTATGATGATAAGCGACAGCATGAAAATCGAAATGGAGTTCGTGCATCCCTGTTTGTCCTGTTTCGACGCGCTCGCCATCACCCCGCTCACCACCATACAGAACCCGCCGAAGATCGAACCGATCGAGAGCACGGGATCGGCGCCGGGAAATATCCTGAAGAAAATAATCGTCAGCGTGACCATCATCACGAATAGCAACAACATCGAGGTACGGACAAAGTTATCCCGCACGTCCGGCTTGTCATCATAGGCCTTCCCGATCCTCGTCTCGAGATGCCCGACATAATAGGACACCGCGAAGAAGATCACAAGGAGAAGCACGGTTCCGGTAATGGGGTCGAGTATTTCGATAATATTCTTTCCCTGTGGAACCAGCGTCCCGCGAAGGAAAATTGCCGTTCCGACCAGCGCGAGGTCGTAGAGAAGCTCGTCGAGATTGATATACTTCGCGATAGTGTTTCCCAGCCCCCGCGCCGTCATAGCGAAATCCCGTGAAGCAGCCCGATATACCGGAAAGCCATGATGATATACACCCCGCACGAGACCGCGCCCGCCGCGATACCGTACCATTTGAATCCGGGGGTGAACATCATGAGGATGCGGACCGGAACCACACCCAGCAAGAGGATATAGACAAACTGCGGAACAACGATCGCCGCGATGAATATCCATATCGGATTCGCGCCGGAAAGAATGCCGAGAAACGACGCGCCGTCGGGGATATAGAACTCGCGGAAGAACACCGCTAACAGGACGAGGACGATATCGAAGACAAGGAATTCGAAGGAGAAAGGAGTTTTGTTCAGCTCATTTGAATCATTAACCTCAGTTTCTTTCATTTATATCCCCGCTGTATTATAGATTGAAATAATATGAAATACTAAAGAAAAAATATAAACTAGTCCAGAAATAATCCCAGTAACAACATTGAATGTTTTAAATGGCGGTGAAATCATCATCATAATCCTGATAGGAATTACACCGGAAAAAATCAAGATCATGAAAGGCGACATTCTCTTTTCGATTGCCGAAAATATGATAAAGTCTTGAAATAAAATCAGCATTAGACAAACAAAAAAAGGAATGATGAATTTTTTTATGATATTTCTAGTTAAAACTGCCGTCTTCTTTTCACTCTTAATAAAAAATGAGAAGATTGATTCATTTTTCAGCGCTAATAAAACATTTAAAACTATAAACACCAATACCGTAATTGTATATACAATTAAAAAAGTCGTTTTCCCGGCGACTTCATCGGGATTATTCCCAGTGAGGTTTTGTAGAACAAAATATAGCCAAATCAAAAAAAGAATTGAAAATAGTAAAAATGAAACATTCATGAGATACGGCAGGATCACATAGTCTTTCACTTTTTTTTCCGTTTTCACTAAAAGTAATGGTATGAGAATAGAAATTCCGATACCGACGGCTAGAGAAATGGTAAAAAATGGATTTGATGCGAATGGAAATTTTATTAAAATCGAAATTCCAAAAAAAACAATAAAATATGTCATTATCATCTCAAACAGTTTATCAATATTCTTTTTCTCAACCCTATCAGTATAAGTGAGTAAAAGAAACTGCCTGTGCAATATTTTTAACTGAATAGAAACAAAAAAAGCAATCAAACAAAAAATTCCAAATACGATAAATAGCGGAACAGATGAATAATCGATAATCTTAGAATTATTAGAAAAAGGCCAAATTGCGAAAGAAGTTATTATTAGAACAATATCGAAAACTACTTCATCATAATTAACTTTGCCGATCTGGTTTTCTGTATATTCTTTCGGTGGATCGTAAATAGGGCGATTAAAGTATTCTTCATCATCCATCATAAAGTTTATCCCCCGTTCAGGTAGTCCTGCACCGAAAAATTATCGCACTGTTTTTCCGGGCTCACTCGGTCAATTCCGAGTATTCCGTTTTCGCCGCCGGAACATTCAATACATTTCACAATCTCAATACTGATATGCGCCAGTTCATGCACCGGTTTCAATAATTCACGGTAGTACTCGGTATTTTTAACCTTGCTCGATACTAAAGAAATTATACAGGCATACTCCATTCCGGCAACCCGCCAGAGATGAAGATCGGAAATCTTTGTGTCGCCGTCTCCTTCAATCAACCCGCGTATTTCCCCGGTGATCTCCGCGTTGTCGTTCCGGTCGAGCAATGCGGACGAGGTCTCTTTCAACAACTCGAACGACCATTTAAAGATCAGAACGGTGCTCAGGATTCCCATGACCGGGTCGAGAAAATTCAGGTTTAACAGTTTCGCCCCGAACAACGCTGCTATCGCGAAGATCGACGTCAACGCATCCGAGACCACATGCAGATAGGCCGATTTTATTCCCAACTCATGATGATGTCCGTGATGCTCGTGCGTATGCCCGTGGTCATACTCATGGTCAAGGTCATGACCGTTCTTTTTTCTAATAGTCAATATTAACGCGCAGACAATATTCACGGTAAGCCCTATAAATGTGACAATCAATGCCTGATCGTATTGTATGATAACCGGATTGAGAATTCTCTCCACTGACGAATAGACTACCATAATCCCGACAAAACCAAGGAGAATAGCGCTGGTAAAAGCGCCCAGGATTTCGATCTTCCAAGTCCCGAATGAAAAACTTGTATCGTTTTTCAGCCTTTTCGAAATCAGATAGGTGATCAATGTAATACCCAGCGCGCTGGCATGTGTCGCCATATGCCATCCGTCAGCCAGTAATGCCATCGAATTAAAAATCCATCCGAAGAGAATCTCCAATACCATCGTAATAACGGTAATAATGACTACGAAGAAAACTCTTTTTATATTCGATTCGCTAATCCGGTGAAAATCGTGTCTATGCTGATAAAGACTGAGATTTGTCCTGTGCATATACTTCCCCGAAATATCGTTTATCCCCCGTTCATGTCGTCTTCGAGGGCGCAATACTCGAACTGCTGGCCGTCGGGCACGTTCCGAAGTTCCTCGGCGGCTTCCTCGGGCATCTTAGGATTGACAAACATCCCGCCGGCGTATTCGATCCCGCCCTTCCGTTTGACCTGCGGGATGATCGAGACATACCAATGGAAGAACTCGGCCTCGCGTCTCGAACGGGCGAGGCTCTGGATGACGTAATTGAAATCGGGATTGCGGAGGCCGAAGAAGAACTTATAGAACACTATTTTCATCATATCCGCGAGCCACGGAAGCTGATTTGTGGTAATCATCGAGAATGACGGGGCGTGCTCTTTCGGTACGATCCAGATATGATACGGCGAAAGCGCGGCGTAAGGCGAGAGCGCGGTGAAGCAGTCGTTCTCCGCGACGATCCTGATCTTATCCTCACGCTCCTCTTTCATGATATCGCACATGAGGCAGGTATCGTTGAACTCGTGGTACTTCTTGACCTCATTGACACGGGTTTGGGTCTCGAACGGCATGACCGGAAGGCCGTAGATCTGCGAGTGCGGGTGCTCGAGGGAACCGCCCGCCGCGAAGCCCTGGTTCTTGAAGATGACGATATGCTTGACATCATCGTTGGACTGGATTTCGGTATAACGGCGCAGGTATGCGCGCATCAGCGCCTCGAGCTCTATCGTCGCCATCAGGGCATGGTTGGTGTTGTGACGGGGGTTGTCGACAAGGACGTCGTGGATGCCGAAGCCGTCCATCTCCTTATGCAGATGGATATGCCGTTTCCCCGGACGGACCCTCCGGTCGGGGCTCGCGAACTTGTTTTCGACCACACGCACCTGCCACTTCTTCCCGGACGGCGTGCGGAAAATTTCCTTATCCTCGGGGTTCTCGTTACCGCGGCAGAACGGGCAGTTGTCCCGGTAGGCGGGCCGCTCCTTGAGCGCATCAAGGTTATCCTTTTCGGTCTTGTGGAAGTCCGTGGGGCGTTTCGAACGCCCGGGCGAAAAGATCACCCAGTCGTTGGTGATAAGATTTTTTCTGATTACCGGCATAACCCCTTCCTCGGTCTTTTATTTATGGTCACTTTTAATTACTAACTATAGGAAGTGACCATTGGGCTTTTTATTGATAATAATATTTAGTTTGTTAGAAAAAAAAGGGGTATTGGAACTGCCCTTATTTTAGTATATAAATAAAAAGAGCGCAAGAAAGCGACCTACAGGATGTAGGAAGTGCCGTGCGACGACATGGACGTCCAAAGCCGGCAACCCGCAGGATGCGGGAAGTGCCGGGAATACATAGATATTTTAAAAGCAGGGTGAAAATTTGCGTAAAGCGCAGTTGGAGAATAAAATATTCCCATCGAGGTGAATAAATGGAAGAAATGAAGAAGAAATCATCTCGATACGCCCCGCCTCCGGCGGTGCTACTCGATGTCCGAAAATAGACCGGAGGCCGAGTAGACTCGAACAACGTGAGAGACGTATCGAGGCCGGTTAAGGAGTTACCATGCCATATATGTATATCCTTTTTTGTAGTGACGGCACTTTTTACACTGGAAGCACTTGGGACATGGAAAAGCGGCTATCAGAACACAATTCCGGTGAAGGAGCAAACTACACTAAAGAACGGCGTCCGTTAAATTTAGTGTATTATAAAGAATACTCGCGGATCGAAGACGCTTTCCATAGAGAGAAACAGGTCCAGAATTGGAGCCATGCGAAGAAAAAAGCTTTGATTGATGGAGATTTGGAAAAGCTAAAACAAAAGGCAAAGAAGAGTTTTAAAAAATAGCATCTCGATACGCCCGCCTCCGGCGGTGCTACTCGATGTCCGTTTGATTCACACTTCTTCCGGCGGGGCTACTCGATGTCCGTTTTCATTCGGATGAGAGTGTTCCGTTTATATCGAAACGTCCCACACCGGAAACCGAGTGCCTTGAAGAGGCGTACCGAGGTTTCCGAAGGTGCGGGTATGCCCTAACTGTATATTCTTTAATGCGGACTTACGCTCTCCTCAATGTCGGACGAAGCCTGTTGGGCTCGACAAAGGCATCTTTTTCAATCGATTTGAAGACAATATAGAAAACGTTCATAAAACAGTCGTCGGAATGAAACATACACATCCTGCACTCTGTTTTGATAATTTCGGCGACCTCGCCTACATCTTCAGGTGAAAGACTGTTTCTCAATTCGATCACGATTTCCCGGTAGCTATTTAGAAGCTCTGGATAATTGATCTTCGTATTATCGCCTTCGTAAGCGGAGATGATATTTAAAAACTGATAAAAGAATTCTTTCGATTGCGATGTTGATGGGCACTTCTCGCTCATCCTCCTAAACGATTCTTTTATTTTTTCCAAGCCTTCCGCGTTGAAATCCTTCGACATGGTCTACCTCCTAAACTTTAATGACTGTTTTTTCTTCCCCGCTCAACGCCTGCAGGAGAGTCCATGCGCGGATTTCGCGATATTTAAAAAGTATCAGCGAGTAAGCATTTTTCATGTCCGAGTTCATAATTCCCAAAACTTCAGGATTCTTCTTCGCCAGCGTAAGATACCCTTCCTGGAACAATGGATTATCTTCCTTGAGTACCTCGAAATATCCCGGAATTGAGATGTCATAGGAGTTCATATCATCGAGCTTCCCGTTGCCGATATGCAGTAATCCCTTGTCGGTGTATTTCATATCGTCAAGCTTACCGGTAGTATTCGCGGTGAGAAGATAGATCTTTCCCGCGTTATACGCATACATCATAGTGCGGGAGGCCAGACGGTACCTCGCGACGGAGACGACCGTGCAAAGCGAATTCTCTTCCAGATTCTGTATTACATTACTTTCTAATATCGCCATAGCTTCCTCCATTGAAAATATTATAGATTTTATAGGATTTCTGAAAAATATCAAGAGAAATTTCATTACTAAGCATAATATATTTTCGATTAGTAGAAAAAGGGATTAGGATGGATGAATGATGGAAAGACAGAGAGGCTACGACTCTTTCGATTTGGCGGGGATTTTCGGAACCGCGCGGGAACCGTCGGGCTTCTTGGGCTTATCGCCGTAGATCGCGATCGCGTCCTTCCCCGCGCCCTTCGAGGCATAGAGCGCCTCGTCGGCGTTATTGAAGAGGTAATAGACTTCCTCGCCGTCCTTCGGGAATTCGGCGATACCCATACTCAGTGATATCTTCAGTTCGCGCCCGTCGCTCGACACGACCGAACTGTTCTTGATCAGCGTCGCGAGGCGCGCGCAGACCTTGAACGCTTCCTGCGCCGCGGTGTTCGGGAGCACGATCACGAACTCGTCTCCGCCGTAACGTGCCGCGATGTCTACTTCCTTACGCACGGTCTTGTTGATACATTCCGCGAGGAGCTGCAGCGCCTTATCGCCCGTGCTGTGACCGTATCCGTCGTTGATCCGCTTGAAGTCGTCGACGTCGAAGATCACGAGAGAGAACACACGCCCGTAACGCTTACTGCGCTCGAGTTCGTCGGAAAGTTCCTTATAGAAGTAATGGGTGTTGTAGAGGTTGGTGAGGCTGTCGTGGATAGCCCAGCTGAATAAACGGGCGTTGTCGAGGATGGTCGAGGCGAAGTTCGCGATAATCGTGATGATCTCTACGTCGTCCATCGTAAACGGTTCCTTCTCGGATGTGTTCGCGATTTCGAGTACCGACACCACCTCGTTGTCTACCTGCAACGGCATCGCGATCACCGATTTGATCTCGACCTTTACGATATCGCTGATGAGCGGCTTCTCGTACTCCTTCTTCGAGATATCGTCCACGAGGATGGAGATCGCCTTGATATACGATTCCCCGACAATCCCTTCGCCGGGACGGATATAGATGTCCTGGAGAAGTTCGCCGTAGTTTTCAAGGATAATCTTGTTGTTTTCGTAACGGTAAGTGTCCTGGTAACGGAGGATATTGCGTTCGTTGTCGTAGACGAGGAGGGAACCGAGGGAGGCTTCGACCGATTCGATCGCGAAACGGACGATCATGGTATGCAGAATATTACTCTCGCGCATGTCCAAGATTTTCAAGAACTCGCTGAGCTCTTTCAGGATCTTAACAGCCCGGTCTCGTTTTACAAATTGACGTTTGTAGTTCATGCGTTTGGCGTCTTTGTCGCCGTTGGATTCTCTCACTCACCGCTCCCCAGAGCCGCAAATTTTCCGCTCAATAAACTTCTAATTTTATCAGCAATTCTTGCATATGTCAAACCATAATGCAGTAATAATTTCTCGCGCGATCCTATCGGCGGGAACTCGTCGGGAACGGCTACACAGGCTACTTTCTTACCCGGATTGAGCCGTGAAATCTCGCAGGTCAGGTATTCGGCGACACCGCCGGTCTTGATTCCTTCCTCGATTATCAGCACTGGGCGCTTCCCCTTCGAAAATTCCTCTATCCTATTTCTATTTATCGGCTTTGCAAAGCGTAAATTTACGATTTCTACAGATATATTGTTTTCTTTTTCAAGGTGTTTCGCCGCCTTTACCGCCTCACGGAGTAATGTCCCGGTCGAGACGATCAATGCGTCCTTTCCTTCCCGCACCCTGCACGATTCGCCCCATGCGAGGGGATGGTCTTCCGGCTTATACCCGGCGATCTCGTTCACGGAGTCTCTCGGGTAACGCAGCGCTATCGGCCCGTCCCAGTTCTCGTAGGCGAAACGGAGCATCATCCGTAACTCTTCGCCCGTCGCGGGAAGCATCAACCGGAAGTTGGGGATGGAGCGGATGAACGAGATATCGAACACCCCCTGATGCGTTTCGCCGTCGCCGGGAACCAGTCCCGCGCGGTCGATACAGAAGATCACCTTCGAGTTCGCGATCCCGATATCGTGGATCAGTTGGTCGTAGGCGCGCTGGAGGAATGTCGAATAGATCGCGACCACGGGCTTCAGCCCCTTGATCGAAAGCCCCATCGCGTAATCCACGGCGTGCTGTTCCGCGATCCCGACATCGGTCAGACGTCCTGGGAAACGCGCGGCGAATTCGGTCAATCCCGTCCCGGTCGACATCGCGGCGGTGATCGCGTGGATGTTTTCATCCTTTTCTGCAAGCGCGCACATCTCTTCCCCGAATATCGCGGAATAGCTCTTACCGTGCTCTTCGAGCGGGATGCTACCGTCGCCGTTGATCGAAACCCCGGCTATCCCATGGAACGAGCTGGGATCGTTCTCCGACGGTTCGTAGCCCTTGCCTTTCTGGGTCTTGATATGCAGAATAACCGGACGGTCGACCGTGTGCTTGATGGATGTGAACACGTGGATCAACTCTTTCAGGTTGTGGCCGTCGAACGGCCCGTAATAGAGCATGCCCATATCGCGGAACAGGTTTTCAGGTATAAAGAGGTTTTTTATGAATTCTTTGGTGCGATAGAGGAATCTTTGGATTGCGCCGCCGATTCCCGGCATCTTCGCCACTCCGAACTCAACCTTCCGCTTGAACCGGACATATCCCTCGGATGTGCGGAGCTTGTTGAAGTAACGGGTAATGCCGCCGACACTCTCGGAAATGGTCATCCCGTTATCGTTCAGTACGGCGATCACCGGGAGCTTCTGGTGCGAAATCGTGTTGAGCGCTTCGAAAACGAGGCCGCCCGTGAACGAGCCGTCGCCGATCACGGCGAGGGTATGAGACTTATCGTGCTTCAGTTCCTTTGCGCGCGCCATTCCCGACGCTATCGATAAGGAAGTCGAACTATGCCCGGTGTGCACCGGATCGTAACAGCTTTCGCGGGGGTTGGGATACCCGGAAAGCCCGCCGAAGCTCCTTAATGTATCGAAGCGCGCGCGGCGCCCGGTCAGTATCTTGTGTACATAGCATTGATGGCCGACATCCCAGATAATATCGTCTTCGGGCGTGTCGAACACATAATGGAGCGCGACGGTCAGTTCCACGACCCCGAGGTTCGGGGAAAGATGCCCGCCGGTACGCTTGACCGTTTCTATCAGGAAGCCGCGGATTTCTCCGCAAAGAGTTTTTAACTCGTCTATGTTCAGTTTTTTTAAATCCTGAGGACTTTGGATGTCATCCAGCATAAAGATACATCTCTCCTTGCCCCTCCCTTACAAATCATTTTTAAGTAGTAGACCATTCGCCCCCATGGGCTATTTGAAAAGCGAATTCATCATGATACCGACGTACTTGATGATGATATCCTTCTGCTTGGCGTCGGTAAATCCCTCGAGTTTCAGCCTGATCGAGGACATATTCGTCGTGAACGTGTAGTTCGTAATCAGGTTCGTCGCGATATTCGTATAGAAGTTCGTCCGCCCGTTCGTGGCGACATTCCACCCGAGCAATGGCGCGATATTGGTCAAATAGGTATAGTTCGTGATAAACTCGGCGTAGTTTGTCGAAAACACGAGGTCGTCGGCGTTGAAGTACTCCGACTCGGACTGCGAGAAGTTCTTGATCTCGAAATCCATGTTGTGGATATCCGAGGAGAACACCGAGTAATCCGGCGAGATGAACTTGACAGGGCATTCTCCGGTCATCATTACCCCGAGCACCTGCCCGTTCACGATCGTCGATGTATCCGCCTTCAGCGTGACTATCCCGCCGTCGACACTCTCGACTTTCGCGGGCACCGTAAACTTGCTTTGGTTATTGATATTGAGTTCGTTCTTGCTCTTGACCGTATCGTCGCCTTTCAGCTCGATGTCCGGGAAGAACGAGAACATTTCGCCCTTTCCGGTCACACCCTTCTGCCCGACATTCTTGTTCTTCGTCTGCTCGATCTTATACTTCATCAGTGTCTTTTCGGAGAACTTGATCCTCAGGATGTCCCCCGGTTTCAGGTTCAGGTGATAGAACGGCATCGTCGTCCACACCGACTTCGCGAAGCCGTAAGCAGTCATTAATAATAGTAGAAAGATGATATAACGGGTAACCCGGTTCATAAAACCGCCTCTACTTTTTTCCGTACCTCGCCGATCAGCGCCGCCGCGTCCAGCCGTTCGGAAACGGCGTTATAGTTCATGATGATGCGGTGTTTCAGGACCGGGACGAGAACGGAGTCTATATCTTCTTTATCGACCATTTTCTTGGAAACGATAGCGGCATGCGCCTGCGCCGCCCGGACAAGCATCTGCGACGCGCGAGGCCCCGCGCCCCATTCCACATAGTTCTTTACAAATCCGTGTTTGCTCTCCGCCGGACGGGTTCCGCGCACCAGTTCCAGCGCGTACTCTTTTACCTTATCCGACACCTGAATCCCCCGGACGGTCTCCATGAGGTGCTTTAATTCTTTCGCGTCGATAACCGGCTTGATCCCGGCGATCTTCGCGCTGTCGGCGTCGATAATCTTCATTTCGTCTTCGCGCGACGGGTAATCGATATAAATAAATAATAGAAAACGATCGAGTTGGGCTTCCGGTAACGGATAAGTGCCTTCGTACTCGATGGGGTTCTGCGTCGCCATGACAAAAAACGGATCGGGCAGTTCGTAGGTCTCGCCGAGGATAGTAACCTGCCGCTCCTGCATCGCCTGGAGAAGCGCGGACTGGGTTTTGGGCGGAGTACGGTTGATCTCGTCGGCGAGAACGATGTTCGAGAAAACCGGGCCTTTGATGAAACGGAAGTTCTTGCCTTCCTTACCGCCCGCCGCGAGGATTTCCGTTCCGGTGATATCCGAGGGCACCATATCGGGCGTGAACTGGATCCGGTTGAACGTGAGATCGAGAGTGCGGGCGAGGCTATTGATAATTAAGGTCTTCGCGAGACCCGGAACCCCTTCGATAATCGAATGCCCGCCCGCGAGCATTGAGATAAACATCAGCTCGACGGCGTGTTCCTGCCCGACAATCACCTTTTTCAATTCGCCGCGTACCGCGGTGAAAATCGCGTCAATGGACCTCAAATTCGTCCCCCTCGTCGATTTCATTCGAGCTTCTGTCTTTATTCTCGGTGGCGGCCTTCGAGAGCTCCTCGATATAACCGTTCCGCAGGGTTTCCGATACCATGTCGAGCGTCCGGATCTCCTCGTCGTCAAGGTTCCCGGCCGTCTTTTCCTTCAGCATCTCCAGCAGGTCGAGGATACTTTTCGTTTCCTCGATATCGAGATCGACCTCGGTGCTGAGCGGATTGGGTATCCGCCCCAGAGCGATCAGTCCAGACTGGTACAAGAGCATGATATAAGAAACGAAGTTGAAGCCGATCCGGTTCATCCTGTAGATATCCTTCTCTCTAATATTGTAATGCGTTTTTCCGGGAAATCAAGCCTCTCATGGAAAAAAGCCGGCTTGCCGCCGGCTTTCTATCCCGGAATATCCTTGTTATTTTTTCGTACCGCCGGGGCGCTTTTTAGCCGGTTTCGGCGCTTCGGGCGCGGGCGCGGCGTGCCTTTTCATCACAACCGGGCCGTCGTTTTTCTCAAGGTTCGCCTGTATCGGGAAACGGTCTTTATCCGAAGGCCCGAGTATCTCGTTGATCTCTTCCGAGTTCAGGACTTCCCTTTCGAGAAGCACCTTAGCGAGCTTGTCGAGCTTAGCCTTGTACTTCACGACCAAATCCTTCGCCTTCTTGTATGCGTCGGTGATGATGTCGCGGATCTCGTTATCGATCGTCTCGTGTATCTTCTCGCTGAAGTTCTTGCGGGTAACAAGGTCTTTCCCGAGGAACACCGGCCCTTCCTTCTCGCCGTAGCTGACAGGCCCCAGTTTCTCGCTCATCCCCCATTCGCAGACCATCGAGTGCGCGATCTGTGTGGCGCGGTCGATATCGTTGGATGCCCCGCCGGAAATCCAGTCATGCCCGAACTTGATCTCCTCGGTAGCGCGCCCCGCGAGCAGAACCATCAGTTCCTGCAGAAGTCGTTCTTTGAAGAGGTGAGTCCGTTCGTCGACAGGAAGGCTGAACGTCACACCGGCGGCGAACCCGCGCGGGATAACTGTGATCTTGTGGATCGGGTCGGTGAGCGGGAGGAAATGGCCGAGGACGGCGTGGCCGCTCTCATGGTACGCTGTGACAAGCTTATCCTCGTCGAGGATGATCTTGCTCTTCCGTTCGGGGCCGAGAAGGATTTTATCCTTCGCGAACTCGAAGTCGCCGTCGTTCACTTTCTTTCTATTATCACGCGCCGCTTTTAACGCCGCTTCGTTGACAAGGTTTTCGATGTCCGCGCCGGTCAGTCCGGGAGTGCCTCTCGCGATATTCTCGAGGTTGGTTTCCGGTTCGAGCGGGACTTTACGGGTGTGTACTTTCAGGATCAGTTCGCGGGCGCGGACATCGGGCTTATCCACGACGATCTTACGGTCGAAACGCCCGGGACGCATGAGCGCGAGGTCGAGGATGTCGGGACGGTTGGTCGCCGCGAGGATGATGAGTCCCTCGGACGAATCGAAGCCGTCCATTTCGACAAGTATCTGGTTGAGCGTCTGCTCGCGTTCGTCATGCGAACCGCCGAGCCCGGCGCCCCTGGAACGGCCTACCGCGTCCAACTCGTCGATGAAAATGATACACGGGGCGTTCTTGCGCCCTTCGGCGAACAAGTCGCGGACACGCGACGCGCCCACCCCGACGAACATTTCCACGAACTCGGAACCGCTGACGCTAAAGAACGGGACGTTGGCTTCCCCGGCGACGGCCTTCGCGAGAAGGGTCTTACCGGTTCCGGGCGACCCGACAAGCAATGCTCCCTTCGGTATCTTCGCGCCCAATGATGTAAATTTCTGCGGACTTTTTAAGAACTCCACGACTTCCTGCAGGTCCTGTTTCGCTTCCTCGCATCCGGCGACGTCCGCGAAGGTAATCTTCCCGCTCATATCGCGGTGCAGACGCGCCCGGCTCTTACCGAACGACATCGCGCGGCCCGGATCGCCTCCCTGGCCTCCGCGCATCAACAGGAACCACAACAGGAACATCCCCACCGAAATAATCACAATCCACCAGATGAAGTCTCCGCTCCCGTCACGAATCGGCTCGCCGATGATCGCGATATGGTTCGTCTTGAGTAACGGAAGAAGGGTCGGATCGTCGAGCGGGATGACCGTCTTGAACTCTTTCGCGCCGGTGGCGTCGGGGTTCTTGAATTCGCCGTTGATCATTTGGCCCTGTATCACCACACGGGCGATTGCGTTGCCCTCGATGCTTTTCAGGAACTCGTTATAGGTCAAAACCGGCTTCGGCTTCATGTAAAGATAAATAAGAAGGAAAACGCCCAGTACGATAATCAGAAAGATAGCGAAATACATCCCCTGATTGCGGTTATTGGGAGGAAATTGGCCGCGGTTTTTATTCTTCATGTCGCTCATTCGAGACTCCTATTTATTCCTCTTCCACCCACGCGATGTAGGGGAGATTACGTAATTTTTCATAGTAATCGAGGCCGTAACCGACCACGAATTCGTTTTTGATCGTGAAGCCGACGAAATCGGCGGAAAGCTCCACCTTTCTGTTCGCGGGCTTATCTAAGAGAACGCAGATTTTCACATCGGCGGGCTGGTGAATATCGCGGATGTAGCGCATGATGTGCGAAAGGGTCAATCCGGTATCGAGGATGTCCTCGACAAGGACGACCTTCTTCCCGGCGATATCCATCGACAGGTCGCGGGTAATCTTAACCGTTCCGGTATGCTCGGTGCCCGCGTAGCTTTCGGTGGAAAGAAAATCTGTCGTGATATTCCGGCTTTTCATCGCGCGGATCAGGTCGGAGAAGAAAATGACCGAACCCTTAAGATTCGCGATCATCACCGCCTCGGAATCCCCGAGGTAATTGTCGATCACCGAAGCAAGCTCGGCGACCTTCTCCTGTATCTTCCCGGCGGAAATGTAAGTCTGGAGTTTCATACTTCCTCACCCTTTATATGACCCGGATCGACATTCCGGGAATACCGTCATGCACATAGAAATCGGACGAAATTCTGAACCCGCGCCCGGGAATATAGACCCCGATCACCCGTCCGCCGCCGTCGGTAAAAACCGCCGCGCCCGCACGGAGCCATCGCGGAACCTTTATATCGGTAAACAAGTCCTGGAGCTTCTTCGTCCCGCCGCCGGAAATGGCGATTCTGTCGCCCTCTTTCCATCCCCGGATTACGATTTCAGTGATCCCCGAGGGATCGAACACGCAGGCGGTCGTATCGTCACGCGAAAAATCCCCGCTTCCGAAACGGAAGGTTCTATTCCCTATCCCCGCGGAAAATCCATCCAATAGTTTAGCATGAATCGGGGTGTTCTGACAATTTTTATCCATCTTTTCCAGTACAAATTCCGAGTATGAGGAAAAAACACGGAATTTTTTCGAACGGAAAATCTCGCGGGTGCCGTCGGATTTATCGCAAAATTTAATCAGATTCTCCATAAAAGACAAATTCGCGCGAAATCCGGAATCCATCTCCCGCGCTACCGTTTCCCTGATAAACCGCCGTACCGCCGGAATGCGTTTTGTGTCGGCGAATATCGCCTTATCGATACAGACCCGCCCTTCCCTGCGCGTCACATATTTCCGCAGTCCCTTCATCACGCGCCGGAAGTATTCCTCGTCTCCCCGCGCAAGCAGGTAATAGTCCCGCAGGTGTTCCCGGAAATCGGGAAAGCCTGTTTCTATCACGGGGATCACGTTCGCGCGGATATAGTTTCTCGGCATTCCAGTGTCGCGGTTGGTCGAATCTTCGACATACTCGAGGCCGTGCGCGGAGATGTATTCCATGATATCGCGGCGGGAGATAAAAAGAAGCGGCCGAATCACCCCGCCCATTTTTAGGCGGATCGCGGGGATACCCGACGGCCCCGTGCCCTTGAAGAGGCGGAAAAGCATCGTCTCGGCGAGGTCGTCCAGATGGTGCGCGGTGGCGGTTTTGTTCGCGCCGAGCTCGACGGCGGCCTCTTTCAGCGCGGCGTATCGCAGTTCACGTGCGGCGTGCTCAAGCGACATCCCGCGCTCACCGGCGTAACCCGGCACGTCGACATGGCGTTCGCGGAACTCCATACCGAGCCGTCCGGCAAGTCCGCGTGAAAACTCGAGGTCGCGGCCGGCCTCGCTCCCGCGGATACCGTGATGGATATGCGCGGCGCAGAGTTCGATCCCGAGCTCGTCTTTCAGCCCTGTCAAGAGGTGCGCGAGGCAGACGGAATCGGCGCCGCCCGATAAGGCAATTAAAACCTTATCGCCCGCGTCGATGAGACTGTATTTCCGGGAAGTTTCAAGGAATATGCGGCGGAGTTCGTCGCATGGGGTCATTGATTGAATTCGTTCATCGCTCTGTCAATTTCGCCTTCGATAATCAGCGAAACCGCGTCGCATACTTTATCGATCACGGGGTCTAAAAGCGTCATCTCGTCGGAAGAAAACTCGCTCAGCACATACTGTTCCAGCCGTATCTGCTCGGGGGAATTGCCCACACCGATCCTGACGCGCGGAAAATTATCCGACTTCAGGAACTGGATCAGCGACTTGATGCCGTTATGCCCCCCGCTCGAGCCGTACTTCCGGATACGCACCGAACCGAACGAAAGGTTGACGTCGTCGCAGATGACGATAATATTCTCCGGCATGATCCGGAGAAAACTCGCCATATACAGGACGGCCTCGCCGCTCAGGTTGACGAAAGTCTGGGGCTTGAGAAGCATGACACGTTCTTTCCCTAAGCGAAAACGGCCGATCAAAGATTTTTTCTTCTTGGTATCGACAACGATCCCGTGACGGACCGCTAATCTATCTAAAACCTGAAATCCGAGGTTGTGCCGGGTGCGCTCGTATTCCTCCCCGGGATTTCCGAGTCCTACTACCAGTTTCAAAAGAATCCTCCCGCGGACAGCGATAAAAATCCCATCCGCAATCGATTACTTGATTTCGACGAGCACATTTCCTTCGTTGGTCATCACCTGATACTCTTTCTTCACCTCAATTTCGCGTACGAGCATGTACTGCTTCTGTTTGAGGTGGGTGACGTCGATCTCGATGGAGTTGGGCAGGTTCTTGGGAGTAGTACGGATTTTCAGCTTCTTGGTGAAAATGAAAAGCGCTCCGCCTTCCTTCACGCCGACCGGGATACCGGTATAGTTTACCGGAACGTCGGTGATAAAGAGCTTATCGGCCGCTACCGCTAAGAAATCGATATGCATGAAACGGCGCGTGATCGGATGGAACTTATAGTCCTTCACAACCACGTCGTACGTCTTCCCGCCGAGTTCCATCTTGATGATGTTGTGGCGGGCGACTTTGCCGAACAGCTTCTCAAATTCCCCATAGTTCACTGAAACGGCTAAAGGCTTTTCGACACCCGCGCCGTAGATAACACCGGGAAGCATTTTATCGTCACGTAATCTTGACGCTTCTTCCTTGCCGAGTTTCTTTCTGTCTTCTGCTTTCAATATAAATTCTTCTGACATGGGAACCATCCTCCTGGTCACTCAATTCCAATTTATTGTACTTTTGTTTCGTTCACGAATAAGCTGTTTACCGACTCGTTCAGGTGAATCCGTTCGATCGCTTCGCCGATCAATCCCGCCACCGTGAGTATTTCCATCTTCTTGCCGATCAGCGCGAGTTTCGCGTCGTCGATCGGGATGGAATCGGTAAAATAAATCTTGTCGATCATCGAGTCCTTCAGCCTCTCGGCCGCCGGCCCGGACAATACCGCATGCGAGGAGAACACATGGATCGCCTTCGCGCCCTTCTTCTTCAGGATGGCCGCCGACTGGCAGATCGTCCCCGCCGTATCGACCATGTCGTCTATCATCACAACATTCAATCCTTCGACTTCGCCGATCAGGTTCAGCACTTCGGCCTCGTTCTTCTTCTCGCGGCGTTTATCGAGAATCGCGAGATTGGTATTGAGAAGCTTCGCGAGGAACCTCGAACGCTCTACGCCGCCGATATCGGGCGATACCACTACAAAATCGGACAAATCCCCGAGCGACTGCACCTTCTTCAGGAACACGGGTGTCGCATGGAGATGGTCTACCGGTATATCGAAAAATCCCTGTATCTGCGCCGCATGAAGGTCGAGTGTCAGCAGACGGTCTGTTCCGGCGACAGTCACGAGGTTCGCGACCAGCTTCGCGGAAATCGGCACACGCGGTTCGGCCTTACGGTCCTGGCGCGCATACCCGAAATACGGAATAACAGCGGTGATCCGTTCGGCCGAGGCCCTGCGGAGCGCATCGATCATGATCAGGAGTTCCATCAGGTTCTTATGCCCGGGGTTGCAGGTGGGCTGAATGATGTAAACATCCTTTCCGCGCACATTTTCACGAATTTTCACGAAAATTTCATTATCCGCGAAGTCGGTGATAAACGTATCTACGATCGGGACGCCGATATAATCGGCAATTCCTTGCGCCAAGACCGGGTTCGCCCGGCCTGTCAGCAGTTTCAAATTCGAAACCGGCATCTTTTATTCCTTACCTGACCCGTCTTTTCACAGACATTATTACTCACGGTCACTAAAACCGCATTTATTATACTGGGGAGGAAGGGCTCGAACCTTCAACGCCTGGCTCCAAAAACCAGTGTGCTGCCAATTGCACCACTCCCCATCATTTCGGTAAAACTAAGTAAGCCGCATCGACCTAAAATTCCCCTTCCTAAAAATCGCAGGACTATTCGGATTGATACGCCTCGAGAATAGCGCTCTGCAGTTTCTCCCTGAACTGGGTGTTGATCGGATGTGTGACATCCTTCATTTCGCCCGAACGTGTTTTCCGTGAGGGCATCGCGATGAACAACCCGCCTTTCCCTTCGATCACCTTAATGTTGTGTACGACGAAACTGTCGTCAAACGTCACCGACGCGTAAGCCTTCAGCTTGCTGTCGCCTTCCAGTTTCTTGATCCTGATGTCTGTAATCTCCATGAGTTCATCCTCCTGGTGATGAATTTGTAAGAACACGCCCTTTACCGCTTAGCGGTAAACCGGATTACATCGAAAGAACCGACAATTTAATTGTTTCTTAAGCCTTTCAAAGTTCTCATCACGGATTACTTCGTCATCAAACATAAAAAAAAGAGAAGAACCGCTCCCGCTCATTAAAGACCCGCGAGCACCCAACATTCCGTCCAGCTTCTGCTTTAAAGCGGAAAGTTTCTCCTCAAGAGTAAAGATTTTACTTTCGAATCTATTATACATAATTTTCCGCAAAAAATCAATATCAAGCGCGCTTTTTTTCGATATTTCGTTCGTCTCCAAACCCTTACCGTAACTGTCAATGAGCGAGTACGCCTTCGCGGTCGATACATGAATATCGGGATATACCACGATGAAATAAACTCCTTCCAGCCGCCCGGGAAGCTTTTCTATCAGTTCGCCCTTTCCCGTCACACGGCATAACCCGCCGTGGAAGAAAAACGGTACGTCGCTCCCGATCTTCGCCCCCAACATCTCCAACTCCGCATAGGGAATCCCGGCCATCGCGCCCAAACCCATCAGCGTAAACGCCGCGTTTGAACTTCCGCCGCCCAATCCCGCGCCCATCGGTATCCGTTTCTCCACTTCCACACGGAAGCAGCCGCGTACCCCGAAACGCTCCTTGAAGAGCCGGACGGCTTTGTGCACCGTCGTATCCGTCCCGGCGACGTCCATCCCGGAGAACACGACGGTATCCGAAGTATCCTTCTCTATCGTGATCGTGTCCGAGAGCGATATCTCCTGGAAGACGCTGTCGATAAAGTGATAGCCGTCCGACGGGTCCTTGCCTGTAATATCGAGAAAAAGGTTCAGCTTAGCGGTAGATTCGAGCCTCATCCAATCGGCGTGCCGTTGGCGCGGGCGTATTCCTGGAAACGCTCTACGAGTTTTCTCGTGATCGCGCCCGGTTTCCCGTCTCCTATGACACGTCCGTCGAGGCTGATCACCGGTACGACCTCCGCGGCGGTACCGGTCAGGAAGCACTCGTCGGCGGTATAGATCTCCGCCCGGGTGAAGAGCTTATCGATCAGGTTCACTCCCATCCCCGCGGCGAGTTCCGCCACAGTCGACATCGTGATCCCCGGAAGCGCCCCGGCGTATACCGGCGGAGTGTAGATCACGCCCTTGCGGATGATGAAGATGTTATCGCCGGTGCACTCCGCGACATAACCTTCCTGATTGAGCATTAACGCCTCTTCCACGCCTGCGGTCTTCGCCTCTATCTTCGCGAGGATATTGTTAAGGTAATTGAGCGATTTGATCATCGGGTTGACCGCCTCAGAGATGTTCCTTCTCGTGGGTACGGTCACGATCGGCATACCGTTCCGGTAATGTTCGGCCGGGTAAAGCTGAATAGTGTCCGCTATGATAAAGACGCTTGGATTACTGCATTTCCACGGCGCGAGGCCGAGAGGCCCGGTTCCGCGTGTGACCACCGGGCGGACATAACCGTTATCGAGCCCGCTCTCACGGCATGTCAGCAGGATCGCCTGCTTCAGTTCCTCTTTGGAGACCGGGATATCCAGCATAATAATTTTCGCGGAATTAAAAAGACGGTCGATATGCTCGTCGAGTTTGAAGACTTTCCGCTCATAAAAACGAATTCCCTCGAACACGCCGTCGCCGTACAGGACGCCGTGATCGAACACCGATATGGCCGCGTTTTCGCGATCCACCAGCCCGCCGTTCAGCCAGACCTTTTTACCCATAGAAGACTCCTAAAATAAAGAATAATGATGACGGAGTTGTTCATATTTGTATTACTAATTTGTTTTATACGATCCGTTTCCTTTTTAGAAATTGACAGACGCGGGCGGCTGAAATAGAAAACAGCGGAGCCGTTATTTCAATTCGATTACCTGGTCGCATTTGTGCGCGATATCCGTGTTGTGTGTCGCGATCACGAACGTCTTATTGAAGTCGGTCTTGAGTTTCCACAGCAGGTCTTCGACCGCGCCGGAATTGCGCTTA
>Ga0154538_130_pt4 | contig 43982 bp, 57 predicted proteins | sample RifGroF1_FD_105681 | JGI IMG/M metagenome (GOLD analysis project Ga0154538, IMG submission 105681) | Spirochaetes bacterium GWF1_51_8 | reverse complement strand
CGGTATCAAACGCCATCATTTCCATGGAGGCCCGGCTACTCACGGTTCGAAAGTGCATCGCCGCACCGGTTCGATCGGTATGCATACCTTCCCCGCGCGTGTTTTCAAGGGAAAGAAGATGCCCGGTCATATGGGTGCCGAACGTGTCACTGTTCTCGGACAGAAGCTCGTGAAGGTCGACAACGAACGCCGCTTGCTTTACATCCGCGGACAGGTTCCGGGATCGACGAACTCTTATGTCATGGTTAGAGACGCCATCAAAGCTTAAAAAGGAATGAGATATGAAGATCGAAGTATATGAAGGGAAAACCAAGACCAACGAAATGAAGCTTTCCAAACTCTGGGATGATGTCTCCGAGAAGGTGCTCCATCAGGTAGTTGTAGCGCGTTTAGCCAACGACCGCCAGGGAAACGCATCGACGAAGACGAAGTCCGAGGTAAGAGGCGGCGGACGCAAGCCGTGGAAGCAGAAAGGACTGGGACGCGCCCGCGCGGGAAGCACCCGTTCTCCGTTGTGGAGAGGCGGCGGTGTCATGTTCGGCCCGAAACCCCGCGATTTTTCGCAGAATGTCAACAAGAAGCAGAAAGCCAAGGCTTATCTCTATGTCTTCAATAAGCTGAATCAGGCCGGAAATCTTACGATCATCGGATCGTTCAAGGTAGAAAGCCATAAGACCAAAGCTTTTATGAAGTCGCTCTCCGCGCTTGTCGAAAACCTCGAGCAGAGAATTGTGGTTGTCGTCCCCGAGTATGATAAGAACATGGTTTTGGGATGCCAGAATCTTCCCAAAATCAAGGTGATGTCGGTGGATAATCTGGATATTCTTCCCCTCGTTTATGCCGCGAAGGTTTTCGTGGTAGAAGAAGCGATGAAGAAACTGGATGAAAAGTTTTCGAATATATTAAACGTGGAGAAATAAAATGTCGTTGGCGAGCGAAATCCTGATTAGGCCGGTGATTACCGAAAAAGTGAGCGATATGAACGCCGATGAAAAGAAAACCGGTAAAAGCAAGGAAAAAAAGGAAGTTCATAAAAAGTATGCGTTCGAAGTAGCGAAAGACTCGAATAAGATCGAGATCACTCGGGCGATCGAGCAGTTATTCAAGGTCGAAGTCGACAAAGTGAATACCATACTCGTCAAGCCCAAGCGCAGACGCCTTCGCAACCAGAGAATATTGGGTTATACAAGCACATGGAAGAAGGCGATTGTTACCCTGAAGAAGGGCGAGATCGACATATTTAAGGCATAAGCGAGGATAACATGGGAATCAAACGTTTCAGACCGATAAACCCGGGCCTTAGGCATAAGGTCAGTTTCGATTTTGTCGAAATTACCACTAACGAACCCGAGAAGACCCTTCTCGAAGGTGTCAAGCGCGGGCGAGGCGACGGGCGTAACAGCCAAGGCCGTATCACTGCTAAGCATCGCGGCGGCGGTAACAAGCGTTACTACCGTGTCATCGATTTCAAGCGCGACAAGCGCGATATCGAGGGAAAGGTCGTTTCGATCGAGTACGATCCGAACAGAAGCGCCAGAATCGCTCTGCTCCATTATACCGATGGCGAGAAGCGTTATATCCTCGCGCCGAAAACTCTCCAGGTCGGAATGCGTGTCGTCGCCGGGGAACATTCGGATATCCTTCCCGGGAACGCGCTTCCTTTACGGAACATCCCCGTGGGTACAATTGTTCATAATATAGAAATGAAGCCCGGTAAGGGCGGTCAGATGGCCCGTTCGGCGGGGTCGTTTGCCAAGCTCGAAGGTAAAGAAGGAAAGTACGCGATCCTGAGAATGCCTTCCGGTGAAATCCGTATGATATTGCAGGAATGCTATTGTACGGTCGGCGAAGTCGGAAACTCGGATAACTCGAACATCGTCTACGGTAAGGCCGGAAAGAGCCGTCATCTGGGTGTACGCCCCACCGTCCGCGGTGTCGCGATGAACACTCACGACCATCCTCACGGCGGAGGCCGCGGTAAGCAGAAGGGTTATAAGACTCCTGTCAGCCGCACCGGTGTACCTGCCAAGGGTTATAAGACCCGCGACAAGAAGAAGACGACCAGTAAGTATATCCTTTCCAGACGGAAAAAATAAACGGGAGTAAATGAATGGCTCGTTCAGTAAAAAAAGGTCCGTATGTGGACGCAAAATTATACAAAAAGGCTGTAGCCACGCAGGAAAGTGTAAGCGGCGGAAAGACCCTGAAGACTTGGTCGCGCCGTTCGACGATAATTCCTGAGATGATTGGCTTGACAATTCAGGTATATAATGGTAAAATATTCATCCCGGTTTTTGTTAACGAGAACATGGTGGGACATAAACTTGGGGAATTTTCGCCGACCCGTATTTTCCGCGGCCATTCAGGCGCGAAAAAAGCAGCTCCGGCTAAATAACTGGATAGGAATAAGAAATGGAAGCGAAAGCAATCGGTAAATATTTTAGAATCTCGGCGATGAAATTGCGGAAGGTAATTAACCTGATCCGCGAGATGTCGGTCAGCGACGCACTCGCCATACTGAAGGTAATGCCCAACAAAGGCGCGAGAATCGCCTTCAAGGTCATTCATTCGGCGAGAGCCAATTTTAAAGATGTGAATCGCGAAGTAAGCGCTGACGGGCTTGTCATCAAGTCGATCTGCGCGGACGAAGCGCCCGTCTTAAAAAGATTCCTTCCCCGTGCCAGAGGCCGCGCTGATATGATGCGCAAGCAGAACGCTCACCTCACGGTTGTTGTCGCGCTTCCGGCGCCTGAAGAGAAGAAGTAAGGAGAATTTTCGATGGGACAGAAAGTTAACCCGCATGCTATTCGCCTCGGTATCATCCGCTCATGGGATTCGATGTGGTTCAGTGAAAGAGATTACGTCAATTATCTCAAGGAAGATTTCACTATCAGGAATTTCCTGAAGAAGGAATACAGCAGGGCGTTCATCTCGCGTATCGAGATCGCCCGCTTCCCCCAGATGGTTACCGTAACGATCAGCTGCGCGAAACCCGGCATTCTGATCGGCAGAAAGGGCGCTGAAATCGAAGAGCTGAATAAGAAGCTCCAGAAGCTTGTCCCGAATAAAAAGATCAATCTTTCGGTAAAAGAGATCAAGGTTCCCGAGCTCGACGCATCGGTCGCGGGTCAGGATATCGCCCGCCAGATCGAACGACGTATTTCTTACAAACGCGCGATCCGTATGGCGATCAAGAACGCGATGAAGTCCGGGGCGAAGGGAATGAAGGTCCGTATTTCCGGCCGTCTGAACGGCGCTGAAATCGCGAGAACAGAAGAATTTAAGGAAGGCAGAATCCCGTTGAGCACTCTCAACGCGGATATCGATTACTGTATGTCGGAATCCCTGACTGAAATGGGGATTATCGGGATCAAGGTTTGGATCTGCCGTTAAAATAGAAATAGGAGACATCGATGCTTTTCCCAAGCAGGACTAAATACCGGAAACAACAGCGCGGCGGATATGTACGCGGGACCGCGCATAAAGGTGAAAATATCAATTTCGGCGATTTCGGAATCATCGCTCTCGAGCCTAAGTGGATCACGGAGCGCCAGATCGAAGCCGCCCGTGTCGCCGCGAACAGGAAGCTCACCAAGGGCGGAAAAATCTGGATTCGCATATTCCCGGATAAGCCTTATACAGCCAAGGGCGAAGGCGTCCGTATGGGTAAAGGTAAAGGTCAACCCGAAGGTTGGGTGGCCGTTGTGAAGCCCGGCCGCGTTATGTTCGAGGTCGGCGGTGTGGACGAGGCTACCGCAAAGGAAGCCTTCAGAGTCGCGGGTCACAAGCTCCCTATCCAGGTCAAGTTTGTATCCCGTTTTGAAATGTAAGGGGCTGCCAAATGTCGAAGCAGATGAAGGAACTCCTCGATCTCTCGGTTGAAGAATTGAAGAAGCAAAAAATCGATCTCCAGGATAAAATCCTTAAGATTCGTTTCAAAGCCAAGATCGAACCGCCTAAGAATTTTATGGAGAAGCGCGAAAGCCGCAAGCAGATCGCGCGTATCAATACTTTACTGACCCGTTACGAGATGTCCGGCGGCGCGCCTGCCGAACAGCCCAAAGCTGACAAGAAAAAGAAGTAGGTGAGAAGAGGAATATATGGAGACTAAAAGAAAACAATTGACCTGCGTGGTCGTAAGCGACAAGATGGATAAGTCCCGTGTGGTCGCGCATGACCGCAAAAAGTCGCACCCGTTGTACGGAAAGTATGTGAAGATCAGAAAGAAATACATGATACATGACGAGAAGAACGAATCCAAAAAGGGCGATACGGTTTTGATCGAAGAATCCCGCCCCTTGAGCAAAAGCAAGAGATGGGTTTTGATTCAAGTCGTATCGAAGGCCGAATAGGAGGCGTCTATGATTATGCTCGGAACCCGTATGGACATTGCCGATAACAGCGGCGCCAAGGAAATCACATGTATCCATGTGGAAGGCAGCTCCAAGAGACGTTACGCGTATATCGGCGATACGGTTATTGGCGCGGTCCAGACCGCTATCCCCAACTCGCCTATCAAAAAGGGCGATGTGATCCGCGCGGTCGTAGTCAGAACTAAGAAAGAACTGAACCGCAAGGACGGATCGACGATCCGTTTCGACAGAAATTCCGCGGTTATAATAAACAAACAGGGCGATCCCACCGGAACCCGTATCTTCGGGCCGGTCGCGCGCGAGCTTCGTGAAAAGAACTTCATGAAGATCGTGTCCTTAGCCCCCGAAGTGTTTTAGGAGACATCGATGGAAAAAGGTAAAATGAAAATCAAGAAGGGCGATACGGTCATTGTGATCGCCGGAAGTAATAAAGGTAAAAAGGGCGAAGTCGTCCGCGCCATTCCCTCGCAGGATAAGCTTGTGGTGAAGGGCGTCAACTATGTCAAAAAGACGATCAAGAAGTCGAAAGAGAACCCCAAGGGCGGGTTTATCGAGAAGGAACTTCCGATACATATTTCCAACGTTATGCTCTTTTGCCCGAAGAACAACAAGGGCGTCCGCGTGGGTTATGTAATCGACAAGAACGGTGACAAGAAGCGCAAAGCCAGGGCCAAAGGCGTTGACTATATTTTTGAGTAAACAAAGAGGAAGATAAACGATGGCTGGGAAAACAGAGAAAACGGATAAAGTAACCAAGACTGACAAAACTCCGAAAACGGAGAAAGTGCAGAAGGTTGAGAGCGCTCCCAAAGCAGAAAAAGCTCCCAAAGCTGAGAAGGCGCCAAAAGCCGAAAGCGCTCCCAAGAAGGCATCGGGACCTAAAGAACATTATGTTCCCCGCCTGAAGACCAAGTACAATACAGAAGTCAAGAAAGCGATGATGGAAGAATTCAAGTACGGTTCGCCGATGGCGGTTCCGAAGGTTGAAAAGATATCCATCAATATGGGTGTAGGCGAAGCGATCACGGACAAGAACGTGCTCGACGCCGCAGCCGACGAACTGACGTTGATCGCCGGACAGCATGCTGTCAAGACGATCGCGAAGAAGTCCATATCGAACTTTAAACTCCGTCAGGGTATGCCTATCGGAGCAAGAGTCACCCTTCGGGGCGAAAGGATGTTCGACTTTCTCGACAAGCTGATCTCGGTTGCGCTGCCTCGTGTCCGCGACTTTAACGGTTTGAAGACATCGAGTTTCGACGGACGCGGGAACTACAGCATCGGTTTGAAGGAACAGATCGTTTTCCCCGAAATCGATTACGATAAGATCAATAAAGTCAGAGGTCTCGATATTACGATTGTGACTACGGCCCAGAGCGATGAAGAGGCGCTGAAGCTTCTTTCCTTCCTCGGTATGCCGTTTAAAGAGAAGTAAACGGAGGATTAGATGGCAAAGAAGTCGATTGTTGAGAAATGGAAAAGAACGCCTAAATTCAAGGTAAGAAAATACAACCGCTGTAACTTGTGCGGGAGACCCCGCGGTTACATGAGAGACTATGGGATTTGCCGCATCTGTTTCAGAAAGTTTGCGAGCGAAGGTTTAATTCCCGGCGTCACCAAGTCCAGTTGGTAATTTGAGAAACGGAGTGCAAAATGGATAAGATTGCAGATATGCTGACCAAGATCCGGAATGCCGGGTCGAGAAAGATCCCCGCGGTAGATGTCGCGAAAAACAACCTGATCGAGGATGTTTTAAAGATCTTAAAGAAAGAAGGATATATCATCGATTACACCCAGTCCAAGGAATCCGCGTATAAGTTTACCGTGACGCTGAAGTATCACAACAACCGTCACGTAATCGCGGGTCTGAGGCGGACGAGCCATCTCAGCCGCCGGGTGTATGTCACCAAGGAAACAATCCCCAGTGTGTACAATAATATGGGTGTCGCGATCCTCACAACATCGAAAGGTGTTTTGACCGGAAAGGAAGCCCGTGCGATTGGAGTCGGCGGGGAAGTGATCTGTATGGTTTGGTAGGAGTGGAAAAATGTCGAGATTAGCTAAAAAAAATATTCCGGTTCCTCAGGGCGTCACCGTCCGGATAGATAACAACCGGTTTTATGTTGAAGGTCCGCTCGGAAAACTCCAGCAGGACTTCCTCAACCAGTATATCATCATGAAAGTTGAAAACAACGAAGTTATTGTAGAAAGAAAGTTCGATGCCAAGAATGTCAGGGCGTTACAGGGACTCTACTGGGTTCTGATGCGCAATCTGATCGCGGGAGTATCCACCGGATTTACCCGCACTCTTGAAATTCGCGGTATCGGTTATAAGTGGGAAGTGCAGGGCAGTAACCTTGTCATCACCGCGGGATATTCTCATCCTGTCAAGTTCCCGATCCCCCAGGGTGTCAAGATGGTCACCGACGGTATCACGCTCCTCAATGTGAGCGGGATCGATAAGCAGTTGGTCGGACAGGTTTCCGCGAACATCAGGTTTGTCCGCCCGCCCGAACCCTACAAGGGAAAAGGCATTCGTTACAAAGACGAAGTCGTCCGGCTGAAAGAAGGAAAAGCCGGCGCTAAGAAATAGCGGTTAAGGAGAATTCGAAATGATAGATATTATTGCTTACAAGCAGGGACAATACCGGAAACGCCGGTTACGCAGTAAAAAGCACCTGAAGACATCCGACGAACGCCCGAGAATGGTCGTCACTAAGACGAACAAGGCTCTTTATGTGAACGTGATCGACGATGTCAAGCATACCGTGCTGTGTAGTTATTCTACCCGCGCGAAAGAACTTGGCGAGAAGAAGCTCGGCAAGAACATCGAAGCGGCAAAACAGGTCGGAGCGGCTATCGGGAAGAAACTGAAAGCGCTCAAGATCGAAAAGATCGCGTTCGACCGTAACGGTTATCCGTACCATGGTAAAATCAAGGCGTTGGCGGAAGCTTGCCGCGAAGCCGGAATACAATTCTAAAATAAGGACTGAGGTGTAAAATGGCGGAAAATAAAGGTTCAAGAGACAGGTTCAAAGACCGGAAAAAAGAGAAAGTCGACAGCGAGTGGGAAGAGAGAGTAGTCAAACTCCGCCGTGTCGCGAAGGTTACCCGTGGAGGTAAACGTTTCCGGTTTAACGCGATCATCGTGGTCGGTAACGGCAAGGGTCTTGTCGGTGTCGGTTACGGTAAGGCGAACGAACTGATGGACGCGATCCGCAAGGCTAAAGATAAAGCCATCAAGGACGCGAAACTCATACTCTCGAAGCGCAACACTATTCCGCACGAGATCGTAGGCCGTTTCAAAAGCGGCGAAGTTTGGATGAGTCCCGCTTCGGCTGGTACCGGTGTAATCGCCGGGGGCGCGGTCAGACCTGTGCTCGAAATGGTCGGAATCAAGGACGTTCTCACGAAGTCCCTCCGTTCCACCAATGCGTTCAATCTGGTCAAAGCCACCATGCAGGGATTACAGAATCTGATGGATGTGAAGAAGATCGCCGAGAAACGCGGTAAGTCGGTTCAGGAAGTCTTCGGGATGTCCGCTAAGGCCGAATAATTCAGGAGGAAACAATGAGTGTTATTGAAATAAAACCGGTTCCCGGTTCGACAACCGAGCCTATTCGGCGCGGCAGAGGCGCGGGTAACGGGCGCGGTGTCCGTTGCGGACGCGGTAACAAAGGCCAGAAGGCCCGCACAGGCGGCGGTGTCCGTCCCGGTTTCGAGGGCGGCCAGATGCCCCTTTTCCGCAGAATGCCCAAGCGCGGATTTAAGAACAATTTTAAGGTATATTTCAACCTCGTCAATCTTATCGATCTCGCGATCTTTAAGGAAGGGGCTGAGGTGAATACCGAAGTATTGAAGAAGAGCGGTCTCATCAAGGGTAACGGCGCTCCCGTGAAGCTTTTAGGCAACGGCGAATTGAAAGTCAAAGGATTAAAGATAAAAGTTAACGCTTGCTCCGAGTCCGCTAAGGCAAAGATAGAGAAGTCGGGCGGATCGGTTGAAATTCTTTCGGCCCAGCAGTAGGAGAAATCATGCTGAAGACAATCATCGACATCCTGAAAGTCCCGGACATAAGAAAGAAGATACTCTTTACGCTTGTATTGATAATTATTTACCGGATAGGTATATATATTCCCGTTCCCGGTGTTGATATCGCGGCTGTCTTAAGCGATATGAATCTCGGCGGCGGAAACCCGTTCAGCGATCTGCTCGGCTTGTTTACAGGCGGCGGATTGAAGAACATCTCGGTTTTCTCGCTGGGTATTATGCCGTACATCACCACTTCGATTATCATGCAGCTCCTGACGTCCGTGATCCCTTCGCTGGATGCGATGATGAAAGAAGGCCCCGAGGGCAGGAAGAAATTTCACCAGTACAGCAGAATGGGAACCATCCTTGTTACTATAGTACAGGGTTTTATTACCGCTCAGGGCTTGATCGCGAGCAACGCCGCTCAGGCGCAGAAGTTCATCCTGATCGATAATTTTAGTTTCCTACTGATATTCACGCTGACGATGGTCGCGGGTACGCTGGTTCTGATGTGGATCGGCGAACAGATCACCGAACGCGGTATCGGTAACGGTATTTCGATCATTATCATGGCGGGTATTATCGCAAGACTTCCCGCGGCTATCTACAACCTCGCGACGACATCGCAGGATACGATCAACATCCTGATCGTGATCGCGCTGTTCGCGGTGGTCATCGGGGTGGTCGTTTTCGAGGAGTCGGCGTTAAGAAATATCCCGATACAGAACGTGAAAAGAATGGTCGGCACCGGGTCGTCCCAGGGGCAGGTATCGTTCCTGCCGTTCAAGGTCAACCCTACGGGTGTTATCCCGATCATCTTCGCTTCGGCTATCCTGACATTCCCGGCGCAGATTTCGCAATGGGTAGGGCAGGGCAACTATGAAGAGACGAAGCAGATAGAAGTCGCGTCTCCCGGGTACAATTCCCTCGAGGGATACGGGGCGGGGCTGAGTGTCACGAACGTGATTAAGGAAAGCGGCGCGAGAGTGATTGTTCTGCATTTTGCCGACTTCCGCACTGAAAAAGGAAAAGACGTTCTTTATATTTACGATAAGACTATGAAATCGCCCCAGCAGTTGACCGGTATAGCTACTGATAAGACAATCAGCGTGACCGGCGACGAGGCGTATCTGGTGTTTAAGACCGACGGACAAGGTTCGGACTTCGGATGGAAAATAGACAGTATAGTGGTGCACGGCGTAAGCGGTATCACGAAGTTTTTCAGCGATGTCGCTTATTCTCTGTTGCCGGGTAAAGTTTGGTACTCGATAGTCTACTTCCTTATGATCATCTTCTTCGCCTATTTCTACACTGAAATACAACTCAATCCTCATGAGATCGCGGAGAATTTGAGAAAGAAGGGTGAGTTTATCCCCGGTATCCGTCCCGGCGAGAAGACGGAGCAGTATATCAGCCATGTGTTAAGCAGGATTACGCTCCCGGGTTCGCTGTTCCTCGGCGTGATAGCCCTGATGCCGACATTTGTGGTATACAGGCTGGAAATCGCCCAGAGCATGGCTTATCTGATGGGCGGTACGTCGCTACTGATCATGGTGGGTGTCGCGCTCGACTTCCTCAAACAGCTCGAGTCGCATATGATGATGCATCATCTCGACGGGTTCCTGCATCACAAGAAAGTCCAGAAATCGAAGTAAGGAAATAAGCATGTATAACATAGTATTTATCGGGCCTCCCGGAGGCGGAAAGGGCACACAGGCGGACATGGTCTGCAAGGATCTCAACATTCCCCACATTTCGACCGGTGAAATATTCCGCGCGATGATGAAGGAAGGTAAGTCCGAACTCGCCGATTTGGTAAGAAGCTATGTCTCAAAGGGCGAACTGGTTCCGGACGAGGTCGTGGTCGACGTATTGTTCGACAGAATCAGCAAGGACGATTGCCAGAACGGCTACCTGCTGGACGGGTTTCCCAGAAGCCTCAACCAGGCCGAGGTGCTGGACGCCAAGCTCAAGAATTCGCCGTTAACTCATGTCATCCTGATCGATGTCGATGAGGAACTGCTGTTCAAGAGACTGACCGGACGCCGCACCGCAGTCAAGAGCGGAAAGATATACAACATCTACTTCAACCCGCCCAAGGTGGAAGGGAAGTGCGATGTTTCCGGCGAAGACCTGATTATCCGGGACGACGACAAACCCGAAACAGTGACGAATAGAATGAAAGTCTATAAAGACCAGACCATGGCCGCGGTGGAATACTACCGTGCGAAAAAGGTCTTACGTGTCGTTAGAGGCGAAAAGAATATTGATGTGGTATTCGCCGAATTAAAGGAGGTTTTAAAGTCTTGATGGACAAAGAAGATGTCATCCGTCTGGACGGAACGGTGCTGGAACAGCTTCCCAACGCGATGTTTCGCGTAGAATTAGAGGGGAAACGCCAGATATTAGCGCATATATCGGGAAAAATGCGGATGAATTACATCAAGATAACCCCCGGGGATAAAGTGAATATCGAACTTTCTCCCTACGACTTGAGTAAGGGTCGAATCGTATACCGTTATAAGTAAAACAGGAAGAACTTGAGAGGAATAGAATGAAAGTAAGAGCATCGGTGAAACCGATATGTGAGAAGTGCCAAGTCATCAGAAGGCATGGAGTGGTAAGAGTGATCTGTGAAAATCCGAAGCACAAACAGCGTCAGCGCGGCTGGAAACGGGTTTAAGAAGGAGGTAGACAATGGCACGTATAGCAGGAAGAGAAGTACCGAATCATAAAACGACTTTAATCGGGATGACCTATATCTACGGAATAGGCTTGACATCGGCGAAAAAGATCGTCGAACTGGCGAAGGTGGAGCCTGAGAAAAAGGTTTCCGCGCTCACCGAAGACGAACTTGCGCGGATCAGGGAAGTCATCGAGAAGAACTTCAAGGTCGAAGGCGACCTTCGTACCGAAGTCGCGATGAATATCAAGCGTCTGATCGAAATAGGATGTTACCGCGGACACCGTCATAAAGTAGGCTTGCCCGTACGCGGCCAGAGAACGAAGACGAACGCGCGTACATGGAAGGGTCCCAGACAGAACGCCATTGGCGCGAAGAAGAAATAGGAGGATAATGAATGGCTGGCAAAAAAGGCGCGGTTACAAGAAAGAAGAAAGAAAAGAAGAACGTACTGGAAGGGATAGTCAATATCCAGGCAACGTTTAACAATACACTAATAACGGTTACAGATATGAACGGCAACGCACTCGGATGGTCGAGCGCGGGTGTCGTGGGATTTAAAGGGACAAAGAAGGGAACTCCTTATGCCGCACAGCTTGCGTCCGAGAAGGCTATCGAAGCCGCAAAGTATCACGGACTCGAGTCGGTGCATGTCCGCCTCAAAGGCCCCGGCCCCGGCCGAGAATCGGCGATCCGCGCTCTCGAAGCGGCGGGTGTGAAGGTCAAGAGCCTTCGCGATATTACGCCTATTCCCCACAACGGCTGCCGTCCCAGAAAAAAGAGAAGAGTATAGGAAGGTAAAAAATGGGTAGATATACTGCTGCATCCTGCCGGCAATGCCGCCGCGAAGGAGTAAGATTATTCCTGAAGGGCGACCGCTGTTATACAGCTAGCTGTGCACTGACAAAAAGAAAGACCGCTCCCGGGATGCTCCCGAAGTTCCACAAGAAGCCGACCGAATATGCGGTTCAGCTTCGCGAGAAACAGAAAGTAAAGAGATACTACGGGCTTCTGGAACGCCAGTTCCGCAAGTATTTCGATATCGCAAGCCGCCTCAAAGGTGTGACCGGCGTGCTCCTTTTACAGATACTCGAAAGAAGACTCGACAATATTCTTTATAAAGTCGGTTTCGCTCCATCGAGAAAGGCCGCCCGCCAGTTTGTCGGGCACGGACATACGCTGATCAACGGTAAGAAAGTGGATATACCCTCTTATCTTCTCCGTGTCGGCGACGTTATCAGCCTCAACGATAAGGGCGGAAAGATGGCATTGGTAGAAAACGCCATCACCAAGGTCGAGAATCGTGTCGTACCGATATGGCTCGAAGCCGACCAGAAAAAGAAGACGGTGAAGATTCTGCATATCCCCGAGAAGCCCGAGATGGGCCTCGAGATCGAGATCAACGAGCCTTTAATCGTCGAATTGTATTCCAAGTAATGTGGATTTCCTTTCGTAGGGAGGTTATTTAATGGCACATAAAGGTCTTTTAAAAGATTTAATATTGCCCCATGAGATGAAATATGAAAAGAGCTCATACTCGAATAATTACGGAAAGTTCAGTATCTTTCCTTTCGATAAAGGGGTCGGGATCACGATAGCGAACTCGCTCAGGCGTGTTCTCCTGAGTGCCATTCCCGGATATGCGATCACTTCGGTAAAGATCGAAGGGATCAATCACGAGTTCGAACCTGTCAAGGGTGTAAAGGAAGACCTCACCGACATCATACTCGCGATCAAGAAAATCCGTTTGAGCCTCAATGATAATTCCGACAAGAAGATCATTCATATTAATAAGAAGGGCCCCGGCGAATTTACCGCCAAGGATTTCGCTATCGACGCGACAGTCGATGTGATCAATCCCGAACTCAAGATCGCCACATTGAACGAAGATTCCGATCTTTCCATCGATGTTCAGATCGAGTTCGGACGCGGCTACCGCTCGTCGGAAGACGCGATGGACTCCAATTCGGTGATCGCGGTAATCCCGGTGGACGCGATATTCTCGCCGATCCAGAAGGTGAACTTTATTGTAGAAGATACGCGTGTCGGCGAAAAAACCGACTGCGAAAAGATCGTGATGGAAGTCTGGTCTGACGGGACGATTTCTCCTATCGACGCTATGAGCGACGCCGCTTCGATCCTCAAGAAGTATTTTTCACTTTTTGTCGAATTCGAAGAGGAAGAAGAAATCGGCACTTCGGCATCCACTTCCGAAGCCGGTCCCAGCGATGACGTGCTTTCCAAGCCGATCGACGAACTCGACCTATCGGTCCGTTCGTATAACTGCCTGAAGAGCGCGAACATCAATTCTATCGGCGACCTCATCACATACGATAAGGACTCGCTGATGAAGATCAAGAATTTCGGAAAGAAGTCGTTGACCGAGATTTCCGAAAAGCTCAAGATATACAACCTGAACCTCGATGCCGACAAGGAAGGCATGGGTTTGGACGATAGCGATATGGAAGACTATGACGATACAGATGAAGGAGATGAAGAATGAGACATGGGAAGAAAGTAAATAAATTAAGCCGAACCTCTTCGCATAGAAAGGCTTTGATGCGGAATCTCGCGACGGCGCTTTTCCGTTACGAGAGCATCAAGACCACTATCATGAAGGCGAAGGCTCTCCGTCCGTATGCGGAAAAGATCATCACGAAAGTCCGTCAGGACGATGTCGCGATGCGCCGTTTGATCGCCCGCGATATTCAGGACGATGAGATCATCAAGAAGCTTTTTGAAGATATAGCGAAGCGCTATATGAACCGCCCCGGCGGATACACACGGATTTTCCGTCTCGGTTTCCGCGCTAACGACGGTTCAGAAATGGCGATCATCGAACTGGTGCCCGAGATGCTGAAGAAGGACGCCGAAGTTAAGAAAGCGGCTCCCAAGGCTGTAAAGGCGCCTGTCAAGAAAGAAGTCAAGCCTAAAGAAGCGAAAGCCAAAAAATAATGCCGATTATAATATTTGCATCCCTATCGTTGTACGCGATAGGGATTTTTTTTATCCCGTTGTGGATACTCGCCCCAATTACGCTGCTCCTCATTGTCGCCGTCCTGATCGCCGATCCCGCGAAGTTCGTCCGATTATCGCGGCAGATACTCTTTCTCACGCTTTTCCTCGCGCCGCTTTTTATTATCAAAACGCTTCTTCATAATCAGGGGGAGTTTTACCGGATCGGGATGTTCGTGCTGTACCGCGACGGGATGATCGAGGCGGGGATGGCGTCGCTCAGGGTAGTATCGCTCTTCTGCGCGGTCTTTCTCGTTCTCAAGATAATGTTCCCGTTCGAGAAGTACAGGAAGCGTTACGCGAAGGTGAAAGTGCTTGCGGCGGTATTTATGGCGATGGAGATGTTCCCGGAGATATTATCCGAGATTAAAGCGAGCCTCGCGGTCAATAAAGCGAAATCGGAAAAGGGATTTGCCGCGCTTTTAGATACGCTTTACGAGAGAAGCATCGAACGGTCTGGGAAGGAATAGCCGGGCTATACCTGTATCAGGATGATCCTGCACTCGTGAGGCTGGAGTTCGTTGATCAGCAGGTGCGACATCATCCGGTGCTGAGCGGTGAACGGATTGATGATCTTCGCGCTCTTGAATATTTTCACTTCTTTTATCAACACCGCCGGTACGTTAGCGTGCTGGGTCAGGTTCACTACGAAGACCATCAGCCCCTCGTCGTCCTTCATCGTCCAGTACGCCGCTTTCCGTTGGATAGGCGTGAACGATACGAACTCGGCCTTTTTCAGCCTCGGCAGGAGTCTCGCGTAGGTATCCTCGAGATGATGGTACATATCGTTCATTTCCTTATCGCTCTTCCATTCGACCGAAACATTTTTATTGTTCGCGAGATAGAGACCGGTGGTGCCGTCATGGTTCCCAATCAGCTCGTACTTAGAACGGATGGCGCTGCCCCATCCTGAGAAGCGCGCGATGAACATACGGAGCCCCACGCCCTTCGCTCCATAGAGAAGCATGGGGGTTGCGTTGAACAGCGGATGCCCGGAGTCGTGGGTATCCACTGCGAACTGGATGTTGACCTTCCGTCCCTTCTTCGAGTTCAGCTTTTCGATCTTTTTATTGAGGCGGAGAGTGTCCTTAATCAGCGAGAGATTGATCGGGCGGAGAATATCGTCGCCGAGAAGCAGGTCGAACCCCACTTTTTTGTAGATATTGATATCCGTCCCCATCCGTTCGGCCATCGCGCCGATATACTTCTTTCCGCCGGAACGCGCCTTCGAGATCGTTTTTTTCAGCACATAAGGGGTAATCCTGTCGGAGATCGGGAACTTTCCCGCCTTATCGATAATCGAGTCCCACACGTGATCGACGTAGTCGAAACGGAGGTAATCGAAACGGAATTTTTTGTAGAGAGCCGGGAAAATTCCGGTGAAGTACTTGATCGTTTCCTCGTTTGGCACAGGGGCTTCCGTTTCCTTCGGGACGCGATTGAGCGGAATATTGTCATAGAAGCGGAATGGGGTCAACGTGCCGAACGCATGCTCGCGGTGGTCTTCGCCGTCGGTGGAAAGGTATTTGAACTCGGGGAACTCCTGATCCTCCACATAATGGGAGTACTCGGGAAGCCCCGCCCCTTTCCATGTATGCGACGGTATCGTCCAGATCCCAGCCGCGATCAATTCGTCTATCGTCTCGTAATGGGCTTTTTTCGTCTCAGGGTCTTTGCCGGGCTGTTCGAGATTTTTCAATCCGTACTTTTTCAGCACCTTGTCTCGATGGGTTTTTACTTGCTCGCGGATTTTCACCTGCTCCTTTTCCGTCAGCATCTCTTTCTGGGTGAGTTTTCCGTCCAGTTCTTCACGGGATTTCGAGAGTTTCAGCCAGCGGAAGTACTCGGGATGTTCGATCGCGATACGCGAGAACTGGGATGTGTGGGGTTCGATATCGAAGCCCACCGTCATTTTCAATAGGTGCGCGACGTCGGTAAAAAATCTTACCTGATCGTCGGCTTTCATCCCGGCTTTGAGGAAATCGGGATTGAGGGTGTTCTCGTCGATGACCGTGACGCTGTCGACTCCGTAGATGATCTCGAGGGCGCATTCGAAAAACGGCGCCAGATGGATCGCGTCGACACGGAGCGCGGGAAGGAGCTTTGCGGCGTTAATAAAGTCGCCGTGGACGCTTGGGGATATCCCCGTCCCGCGGATATTGATGAAGCAGAACGATGAATCCGCCATCCAGCTCGAATCGGCTTGTCCCTCGACCGGGGAAAGAATTTTATCGGGATTGCCCGCCTTCTCCAACAGGTGTTTCAGCAATGGGATAAATGAATAATTGTCGATCTTCAGGATATCGTGAGGCATCATCACGATATGCCCGCAGGCCTTATAGTCTTCGAGCAGCCGCCGTCCGATGACATCGAGTTCCTCGATATTCTTTTTTTTCTTAAGCGCGAGTTTTTCAGCGACCGCGAAAAACTTATCGAAATGTTTGATGCCCATTCCTTCCTCCGATTTATTCCATGATCCGGATCATGATGCCGCGGCCGTTAGAGAAGTCCAGTTTCTCGATCCTGTCTAGCGCGGAAGTGATGTTCTTCTCTTTCGCGAGATGGGTCGTGAGGATTAACGGGACATTGTTTTCAATCTTCATTTCATGCTGAACGACGGACGAGATGCTGATATTGTATTCGGCGAAAATACCCGATATCTTCGACAGCACGCCGACCTGATCCGCGACGTTGAAACGGAGATAGTAACGGGATTCGATTTCGCCCATCGGCTTGATCGCGTAGTTGTTGAAACTGTTGTATTTTACCGAACGTTCGGGATTATCCAACGAACGCCCGACCGAGATGATATCCGCGAGGACGGCTGTAGCGGTGGGTAAGCTACCCGCGCCGCGCCCGTAGTAGAGCGACGTCCCGAGGTAACGGCTGTCGATCAGGACGGCGTTGAACTCGTTCCTGACCGCGGCAAGCTGATGCTTGTTCGGCAGGAGGGTGGGGTGCACACGGAACTCGACCTGATCGCTGTCGTCGATCCGCGCAATCCCGAGGAGTTTCAGCACATAACCCATTTCGCCCGCGTACTTGATATCGCAGAGATTGACTTTATCGATTCCCTCGACGTAGACCTTGTCGTAGGGGATAGGGCAGTTGAACGCGAGTGCGCCGAGGATAGCGATCTTGTGCGCGGCGTCGAACCCGCCTATATCGAGGGTGGGATCGGCCTCGGCGAAACCCAGCTCCTGCGCTTTCTTGAGCGCGGTCTGGAAATCCCAATTCTCTTCGGACATTTTAGTCAGGATGTAGTTGGTCGTGCCGTTGACAATCCCGCAGATTGCCTTGATATTGTCGGCCGCGAGAGCGTTGGTCACAGTACGGATAATCGGGATACCGCCGGCGACACTCGCCTCGAACCCGATGACCTTGCCCACCTTGTTACGGAGACCGAACACGGCTTCCGACTTCTCGGCGAGAAGGGCTTTGTTCGCGGTGACGACGTTCTTCCCGGCGCGGAGAGATTCTTCGACAAGATTGAGAGCGAATCCGGTACCGCCGACCAGTTCGACGACAATATCCACTTCGGGGTCCGCGATCACTTCTTTATAGTCGGTCGTAAAATGCACATCAGGGCTGGGTTTGACACGCCGGGGCGTCATGATATCGATATCCACGATCGTTTTCAGATCGATCTCAACCCCGGTACGGTTGCGGATCAATTCGCGATTCTTCTGAAGGATCTCCACAACACCGGTGCCGATCACCCCGAATCCAACAATCGCCACGCCGACTTTAGCCATCAATAGCCTCCTTAAAATGTCCGCGATTGACTTGAAATAGATTATAAATGAAAAAAGGGGATTTGGCAATTTCGGATAATGTTTATTAGTCCATTGGCAATCATTCCGATAGTTCATGAAGCGCGGTTCCAATTTGGCGGAAATCGTTTTATTACCGCTTCCCCTGTTCGGAGTTGAGATACGACCGCAATAGAGTTTGACAGTCTCGGGCGGGGAAAGTATAATACATCTCTATTGAATCATGAATGAGGTACCCATGTTTTTCGGAATTCTCAAGCGTACTTTCTGGAGCTGGTGGGACAATCTTTCCTACTCGGTGTTTACATCGTTTCTCGGCGCCGCAAATCCGTTCTATCTCGTGCTGATCGCGGGTTTCAGGTGGCTTCTCGCCGAGGATGTGGGTTTCGTGTTTCAGTACAAGGATATCTTTTTTCTGATCGTCGCGGGTTCGATCCTCAACATGCAAACGTTTCCGACCACGCTCGCGGCTTACTCGATGCAGGCGAAACTGATCGACGGGGAAGTGAAATCGTTCTTCCGTGAGTACTGGGCAGAGCTCCGCAAGGTGTTCGGTAAGGGAATGATCCTGACGCTTATCAATACCGTAATCGGGCTTATTCTCGGCTACTCGATCCTTTACTACCGCGATAACCTCGCGCATCTCTACCCGGTAAACTTCATCCTGATCGGGCTGTCCGGCTGGTTTATTTTCAGCTTCCTTCTCTCGCAGTTTCTGCAGGTGCCATTGATTATCTCCGACCTGAAGGAGAATAAGGAAGACCGTCAGAAGATCGGCGGGTTATATCTTGTTTCGCTTTACTGGATGGTGAAAAAGGGAATCGTCATGCTCGGGATCGGGATTGTCAACCTGATTATTTTCTTCCTGTTTACCATCCCGGCGGTGTCGCCCTTCCTGACTATCGTGCCGATCTTCGCGTACATGGGCTTCGCGTCAACATTGCACACATGGACATACCGTTACGTGTTCGACGATTTCCCGGCAGGTAAGGATTTCCCAAAAAGGAAGCTGAGCGATATGTTCTCGGCGTTCGGGGGGAAACATACGAATAAGAATAAAGATGAAGAAGAAAAAGAGGAAGAGAATCATTCAAAATAGTGCATTTTGCTTGATTTTCCGGCGAATTAGATTAAACTATTAGTGTTACTAGAAACAGGGGGATATGTGACCGAGGAAGAGTATCAACGGGAGTTGGAAAATCTTAAAACTCAACTGAAGGCGAGGGAGGAAGATAACCAGTATCTTCAGATGGTTCTCCGCGCCTACGGAAATGTAGAAAAGATGACCACTCAGGAACTGATCGACGCTCAGGAAAAGATCAAGACCCAAAGCCGCATGAGCGATTTTTCCGAAAAAGAACTCCGTTTGCGGGACGAAGTCCTGCGTCATATGCTCGAAATCAACAAAAACATTAGCTCTATTCTTGATGAAGAAAAGCTTCTCGAAAAAGTCCTCGAGGGTTTGGTCGTCGCGTTAAAAGCTCAGAGGGGCGTACTTTTCTTTTATCGGGGCGGAAAGACCGAACCGGTTATCTTTAGCAACATCGATGCCGATGAAGTATATCAGCCGTACTTTCAATTCTGTCTGCTCTATATCGACGAGGTGGCGCGTTACAGAAGGCCGGTCTATCGCCTGTTCGAGGAATTGCAGGCTGGGGATAAGAAGATTACCATCTCGTTCGTATGCCTTCCCCTGCTCTACGAAGAGAAGCTGATGGGAATTATTTACGTCGATCTGATTTCGGAAGATAAAACGTTCCGCGTACAAGACCAGGAGATCGCGGAGCTCTTTTGCTCGCAGGCCGCTATTTCAATGAATAACGCCTCGCTGTACCAGAAGATAAAAGAGCAGAACCTCGAACTCATGAAACTCGTGAACCTGAAGGATCAGTTGATGAACGAGCTTTCCAAGAAGCTGAAGAAACCGCTTGAAGAAGTGTCCAAACTCCTGTCAAAATCATCGTTGTCGGAAGCCCTGCGCGATCCGGCAATCCGTCCGGATGTCGAACGGATGGAAATGCTGGTCCAGCAGGCGGAGAAGACGGTCGCGCGTGTCCTCACTATCCAGGAGCTCGAGAAGGAAGTGGCCGACCTTTACTGCGACGAGGTCGATTTCACCGCGCTCTTCAATTTTATCCTCGATTTCTATAAGGACGAGATAAAAAAGCGAAACCTGAAAATCTCTCTCGATATGTCGGATCATTTCCGCGCCTATCACGGCAACCGGCAGATCATGCGGACGATCTTCGAGGAACTGATCTCCAACGCTATATTTTATAATAAGCCGGACGGTACTATCGATATCCGCGGCCACAAGCAGGGCGACTACCTGATCGTGGATATCCGCGATACCGGGCACGGGATCAAACGGGAAGACATTCAGAGTATCTTCGAACAGTTTTACCGCACCGAGTCCTCGCCGACCCTCAACGAAAAGGGCGCGGGACTGGGGCTTTTCCTTGTCCGTAAGTTCCTCCGTTACTACAACGGCGACATCTCGGTGGAAAGCACCTTCGGTGTCGGAAGCAAATTCTCCGCCCGCCTCCTACTGAACTAATCCAAAGGATCGTCATGATAAGAAAATTCACCCTTCCCTCTATCGAGCCTCCCTTTGAGAGAATCCTCGGCAGAATGGGCTATAACAAGAAAAAGTCCGAACTCCCGATCGAACTGGAAGAAATGATCCGGCTGGAACTGGTTCGAGTCCGTCCGCTCTTCTCCCCGCGCGGGAATACACTCGATCTCGAAATCGTCTCTCTCGACGGCGGAAAGATCGTGCTCGACGGCGGGGTCGAGTTCCATTCGGTCAAACTCGCGGATACCCTAACGAATTGCCGAAAGGTAACGGTCATGGCTGTGACCGCCGGGCCGCTCGGCGAACATGAGAGTCTGACGCTTATCCAGACCGGCGAACTCACGCGCGGGGTGATCCTCGACGCTATCGGGTCGGAGACGGTCGAAGCGTTCGTCAACTATATCAACGGAGTCCTCGCGAGCGAATACGGCCTGATGGGCTGGAAGCCCGCGATGCGCTTCTCGCCCGGCTACGGCGATTTACAGTTGTCGGTTCAGCCGGTCATCCTTCGGCTCCTCGACGGGGAAGAGCTCGGTATCCGCGCGCATCCCGAGACCTACCTTCTCGACCCGCAGAAATCCGTCACCGCGTTTATCGGCTGGTATAAATAATTCGCTTTATCCTGATATAAACACCGGAAATTCAACCGGCACATTTTATCACCCGTTTATCGATACACTCTTAACTTTGATATTTCCGGTTTTCCGCGTTAAGCTATCCCTATGAAAACGACGGAGGTTTCTATGCGGAAGACGTCATTAGCTATATTCGGAATTATTCTATTATCCTGTTTCACGGCCGGATTTTCGGGCGACACCCCGAAATATTCCGCGCCCGAGCCCCCGAAAATACCCTCGAAGTACACATCGGTAAAATACGCGGACACGCTGCCCGCCCAGACTGTCAAGATCAATGGGCTGAAGGCCGTTCTGATCGGCGCGCCTATCGACGGGGACAGCGGAAGCTGGACGCTCGACGAGATCAAGAATCTCAAGGCCGCCGCGGCCGTCTTGAAGAAATGCGGAGTGGAAGTTCACGAGTTCTATACGCCTAATAACAGTTGGGATAAGATCAAACAGGCCGCCAAGGGCGCGCACTTCCTGCTCTACCGAGGGCACGGCGTGTACGACGGGAGCATGCCCCCGAAATGGGTGGGCGGTTTCTCCCTCAAGGACAAGTTCGTGTCGTCGGATATGATCCTCTCCGACCTTAAACTCGCGCCCGGCGCGATCGTGATGATCTACGGATGCTTCACCGCCGGAAACTCGTCGCTAGATATGGGGAAGATCAACGAGACCGAGGCGAAACGCAGGATCGCGATGTACTCCAAACCGTTCCTTCAGATCAAGTGCTCCGCATATTACGCCAACTGGTTCGGCGAGGCGTTCCCGGCATATATCTCCTATCTCTTCGCCGGGCAGACCCTCGGGCAGGCGTATAAGAGCTTCTGGGACTTCAACTCCCAGACCGCGTCCTATTTCAAGCATCCCGATAAAGCGGACGCCGCCCTTTGGGTCGATCACGACAACTGGGACGGAATTGTTTACAATAACGCGTTTGTCGGCTATCCCGATAAGACGCTGAAACAGCTCTTCGAGGCGGGTTCCGCCGATGTCGATACCGGCGATGACGACGATTTCGTGATCGACGAACCGTCACCCGACCCGATTGTCGATACCGACAAGCCGGACGAAGATACCCCGAAACCGGACAATGAGGCCGGGGAGAAGCTGATCGCCGATTGGGCGTTCGGCGGAAACACGAAAGACCTCGCGGGCGGAATGGCTGACGCGAAGCTGAAAGAAGGCGCGAACTACACCCAGGACCGTTTCAGTAAAGCTAAAAGCGCGGTCAAGCTCGACGGATATAACGATTTTATCGACTGCGGGACAGTGACAGGCTCCCAGTTCTCCGGAATCACTGTCAGTATGTGGATGAAGTCTTACGGCGTCTCCAAGCCCCTCGAAGCCCTCATCTCGTGCGGAGAGGACGGATTTGCCGCGGCATTGAGCAAAAAGAACGGTAAACTCACCGTGTTCCTGACACTCAACGAGGGCAAGAAGCCCGCCGTGCTGACCACCAAGAAATCGCTGAACGACGGGAAATGGCATCATGTCGCGTTCGTATATGACTACCAGAACCTGAAGATATTTATCGACGGCAAGGAAGACGCAACGATGACGTTATCCGGCGCGATGGATTTTGGAAAATTGCCGCTTTTAATCGGGAAAGACCCCGATGTGAAGAAGTCGGAATTCTACGGGATTATCGACGATGTGAAGATATACAATTACGCGGTCAAGACAAGCGTCATCCAGGAGCTTTTCAAGACCAAGTAACTTTTTCAGAAATGGATATCGATCAGGACGAGAGTGATATCGTCGTCGAATCCCACACGTTTCTCCTTCCAATGCTCTAAAGTGCGGATGAGTTCGTTACAGAACTCGTCCGCTTTCATTTTGTCGGAGAATTTCAGGAAGCGGAAGAGGTGATCCTCGCCGAACTCCTCACCGTGAGCGTCCGAACATTCGATGATTCCGTCGGTATAGAGAAGGATCCTGTCGCCGGGCTGTACCGGTATTGTTTCGGTCAGGTATTCCTGGTTGACGAAGTAGCCCATGATCGAGCCCTTGGGCTTGAGCGTAATGATCTCATTCGTGCTCCTACGGTAGACTATCAATGCCGGATGGGCGGCATTGGAGTAGGAAAGGAGTTTGTTGCGCGAGTCGAGGAAGAGGCATCCCGCGGTAATAAACTGGTTCTCGACATTGCCCGTGAGGTTGTCGTTCATCCCCTTGAGCACCTTTTCAGGGTTGCGGATACTGCCGATCTTGGACGCGAACGATACCTTGACCATCGAGGCGATCAGCGCCGCCGGGACGCCGTGCCCGGAGACGTCGGCCACCACCGCGCCGAGGTTGCCCTCATCGTCGGAATAGTAGTCGTAGAAGTCGCCCGCGATCCCCGCCATGGGGATATAACGGCTCTGTATTTCGATACCGGGGATGTCCGGGGTCTTTTTCGGCAGGATGGAGTTCTGGATCCGTTTCGCCGTTTCGAGCTCCTGCCGCATCCGGATAAAATTCCCCTCGGTCTCGGAGATGTTCAGGATCATCACGATCCCGAGCAGGATAAAATGCACGAAGAGCAGGATGTCGACAAGGATATAGTTTTCGCCGATCATTTTGATGTTCATCATAAGGTTCAGGCTCGTCGCGAAACCCATGGTAATCAGCGACACGAGCAGGATAATTTTTTTATAGCTTCTCGCGGAATGCGAGATGTAATAAAAGATCGCCCCGATAGAAAGCAGTATCTCCACCGCGCGGATCGCCTGATCGGCGAGCCACATATCGGTCTGGAGCTCCCGCAGGATGGATAACGGGATAAATACCGCCGCGATGAGGCTTTCGACGACTACCATGACTAAAAGGAGCCTTTTCCAGATGCCCAGCCCGAAGAGTTCCCGGTAGAACGCTACGAGAAACGGCGATGTCAGCAGGTACGTGACCGCCATGATCTGGTTATTGTAATACGGCAGGGTATTGAAAAAGATCGGCAGGAAGAACGAACTGGACAGGTCGTTGAGCGCGAAGAAGCAGAAAAACAGGCTGATATAGAGAAAGATTTTTTCCCGGTAACGCGCCCGGATGATATAGACCATGAGGAACAGCACGGATAACGTGATAAAGACGGTGAACGCGAAGATATAGAAGGAACCGTTCTGCACGATCGAGTTCAGGGTCTGTTCGCCCTTGCGGACACATTCCGAATGCGGACATAGCTCAATCCCGGGGAGCATCGTCTCATACTGGCTGTCGTAGGCGGTCCGGAAAAAGAGCGGTTTCACCGCGTAATCCGCCGGGAGCCGGACTGTATGGTGGGTCAACTGGTGCATAAGCACGGTATTCTTATCGGCGACATGGCCGAAACTGTAGATCAGATTTGTCCCGCTGTATATCTCGAACGCCGGGAAGAAGGTCATGAAGTAGAGCGAAGGGTCATGGAAGTCGCACGGCGGAAGAGTCTTCTTCAGCCATTGGACACCCGGTTCCGGCTTGGGTTCGGTCGTTTCGGCCGCCCAGTTCTCCTGCGTGGAGTACGTCCACAACGGTACTCCGTTCGCGTCAAGGGGCGAATCGCCCGGGAGCAGGAGCCAGCGTTTTTCGGATATCCTAATGGACTGGAGTTTCGGGATGTTCTGCCCGAGCAGGCCGGACGGCGAAATCCCCATCCCGAAAATGACACCGGGAGCCGCGGATTTCTCGGCTGAGGTTTGGACTCCCGCGATATAGACCGTTTCCCCGGCCGAACCGGCTTCGAGCGGGATAATAACCGTATTGATCGCCCCATGGAGCGGATAATTCTTATTGGTAAATACTCTCGGATTTTCGCCGTTTACGATCACCGAAACGGCGTCGTAGGAATGCACTAGGATGAGCGCCGGCTTCACGGGTAACTCTAACGGAATGACTTTTTTGACAATGAGAGTTTCGTTCTTCACCGGCGGGATATGATTGAGGGTTTCCCAGAGTGACGGGTCGCTCAGATTAGTCTCGATCCATTCCTGCGATACCGCGATTTGGTTAAACTGCGCGGTATTCGTATGGGCTATTTTCGATTCTCCCGAAAACTCGGTGATCCCCGGCACCTTTTCCTTGATCGAGCAGGAAACGAATGTTAACACCGCGCTCAGTAACAAAACAAAGCGAAATCCCTTCATTACCCCTTCCTTTCGGTTTGTCCGCCGGCCAGTACCCTTCCGATCACGATGCCGTTGATTCCCGCCTGCATCAGCCCTCGTGTGATCCCCGCGCCGTCGCCGGCCGCGTAAAGCCCCCGGACGCTCGATTCGAAGGTATTGCCGGTGATGATCCTGTTCGAATAAAACTTCACTTCCACCCCGTACAGCAGGGTCTCATCGCTCGCCATCCCGGGGAAAATGTTATCGAGCGCCTCGATCATCTCCTTGATATCCAGCATGATCCTGTACGGGAAAACAAGGCTGAGGTCTCCGGGAACCGCGTCCTTCAGGGTAGGACGGATATTGTTCCTGAGCAGGCGCGAATGGGTTGTCCTCCGTCCCCGTTGAAGGTCGCCGAACCTCTGTACGATGACCTTCTTCCCGGAGAGCATGTTCGCGAGATGCGCGATATATTTCCCGTAAGCGATCGGGTCTCTGAAAGGCTCCGTGAAGTGATTGGAGACGAGGATCGCGAAATTGGTGTTATGCGTTTTGAACTCTTCGGACTTATAGCTGTGGCCGTTGACAATAGCGAGGCCGCCGTCGTAATACTCGGTCGAGACCATCCCGCCGGGGTTCTGGCAGAACGTCCGTGCCATATCGTCGAACGTCCTCGTGTAGTAGACAAGCTTGCTTTCGTAAAGGGCTTCGTTGACCTCGCGCATCAGCTCGTTACGCACCTCGACCCGGACACCGATATCGACTACGCCCACACGGGTCTCTATCCCGTAATCGCCGCAGAGTTTACCGAGCCAGTCGGCGCCCTCGCGCCCGACAGCGAGCACTACGGCATCAGCGAGATACTCGGCGCCCGCAACCACCCCCCTTACCGTTTTGTTTTCGATTATCAGGCTCTCTACTTGGGTCTCGAAAAGCAACTCGATCTTCCGCATGCGGAGTTCTTTTTCTATCTTTGTATAGATTTCGTAGCATTTTTCAGTCCCGATATGGCGGAGACGGGATTCGACCAGCTTGAGGTTGCTCCGTATCGCCTGACGCTTGATCCGTTCGATAGCCTCGTTCTGCTCGCCGCCGTAAACCTTCGTGTCCGCGCCGAACGACAGGTAGATTTCGTCCATATAGCCGATCAGTTCGATCAGGGCGTCCTCGGGAATGAAATCGATCAGGTTGCCGCCGATCTCAGGCGACAGGATGAGCTTACCGTCGGAGAACGCTCCCGCGCCGGAAAACCCCGTGGTGATATTGCACGGCTTACAGTTCGCGCAATGCCCGGTCTCACGTTTCGGACAGACACGTTTCTCGATGCTCCGCCCTTTTTCGATCAGCAGAATTTTCTTCCCGGGGTCGAGCCGCGACAGTTCCCATGCGGTAAATATACCCGCGGGCCCAGCGCCGACTATGATGACGTCATACTTCATAAATCTCTCCCTGTGACGAAATAGTGTAACAGCGATTGAGCGGGAAAGCAAGGAAATATTCCATCGGTTGGATTATAAAAAACTCATATGTGCGAAAATATTGCATTAATAAACAAGTGTAAATAAAATAATGCCAGCCTATATTTTGGAGCGTGCAATGGATCACAGTGTCAATGTCGGAAAGGTTAAGCTCTATGTGCTGGCTATCACTATCGGCAGTTGTGTCCTGTTTCTCCTTTCAAGCGAGTTTATTTCCTCATTTTTGAATATCAAACTGGATGCCGCTCACGCGGATATCGGGACGCGGCTGGCGATGACATTCAAGCCGCTGGTTCTTGTTTTAATCGCGGCGTGTCTGTTTTTTATCAATCTCATCGTATTTATTACGCTTCGCCCGTTATTCCTGTACCTGACTGAAAAAAAGGAATATGATAAGGCGCGTGTCGTGACTGTCAAACTCCCGTGGTCTATCCTGATCGTACAGGAAACGTTTTTTATTTTAGGAACGACCGCTTATTTTATCATCAAGAACTGGAATCCCGACAGCGGTATTTCATTCTTCTGGGTGCTCACCATGAAGATGAGCGCCGGTTTGATCGCATCGGTGTATTCCGCCGTCCTGATCCATCTGCTGACCATGAAACTGAAACAACAGCTCAAGATCACCTCGATGGAAGCGGCCGAGAACGACATGTTCATCCGTTACCGGGAATACATCGTCCTGTTCTCTGTGATGATCTTCATGCTGACATACCTCGGGTACTTTTCTTACTATTCCGCATCCTCGCCCCTCGTGGCCGCCGAACCCGATAGGCTGCTCTTCGGATTTATTATTATCGGGGTATTCCTGGTCCTTTCCAGCGTGGGACTGCTCTTCCTGTCGCGGAGAATTTATCTCTACCAGATTGGATTTTTAAAAGATAAACTGAAAGAGTTTTCGCTCGGTAACGCCGATCTTACCAAACGGATCATCCTCATCAATTTCGACGAACTCGGGGAACTCTCACAGGCGTTCAATAGCTTCATGCAGAGGCTGAGCGGCGATTTCTCCGAACTGAGGGATATGGTGATGAAGCTGAAATACAGTATTGAGGTCGTATCCAATTCTTCGAGCGAGCTCGCGGGGGGTGTGGAAGTTCAAGCCGAATCGGCATCGGAGATATCCGATACCATGGCCCGGTTTAATGAAATCATGACGGGCGTCAACCTCAATATCGATACTCTGCTGAAATTTGTCCGGGATAACGCCGAGGCCGCGAAACAGGTCACGGAAAACCTCATCGCGGTAGTCGAGATCGTGAAGACCGCGCGTACCAAGACGAATGAGAATAAAAAAGCGGTGAACGACGGACTGGATACCGTCAGTCAGGCGTTTGAGAAGACGATCAAGATGGGCGTCAATCTCAGGGATATCGCCGAACGTGTCCGGGTCGCCGGAGAAACGACCGAACGGATCGACGAAATACTCCGTTCTATCGAGGAGATTTCCGAGAGCACGAACATGCTCGCGATGAACGCATCTATCGAGGCGGCGCATGCGGGCCAGGCGGGAAAGGGTTTCGCGATTGTCGCGAACGAGATCAGACTGCTCGCGGATAAATCGTCGTCGGCAGTGGCGAGCATCACTGTTTTAGTCGACGCCATCAAGAAGAGTGTCGAGGAAGCAGTGCTGATCGCGAGGGCGGGGTCGATCGAAGCGCAGGAAGGCCAGAACCTGTCGAATTCCGCCAAGGCCGCGCTGGAGGCGATCTTTTCGAATTTCGAGCAGAGCACCGCGATCATGTCCGAGATAGGCGGAATAGCCGAGCAGCAGGGAGACTCAGTCCGCGATATCAAGAACGCATCGGACAGTCTGACCAAGATATCCGAGACAATCGGGAGCGCTTTCGAAGTCCAGTCGGACGGCGCGAAGAATATCGGGCAATCCCTGTCCGCGCTTAATAATTCGTTCTCGGAAGACACTGGGTATATCGAGAAGCTAGCGTCCCTCGCGAACGAGCTCCAGGAGATGAGCGAAAAACTCACCCACCTTGTCTCGAAATTTGTTTTCGAATAAGGGCGGTTCTAAAAACTCTGTCATAATGAATAAAAAACATTTATCAGAACAGAATATAGTATTTTTTTGTCACTGCGAGACGCAAAACGGCGAAGCAGTCGGTGTAATTTATTGTCGAATATTAAAACAGATTGCTTCGCTACACTCGCAATGACAAGGCTATTTCTCAAATGTTTGATAACACCCTATTATTTACGAGTTTTTAGAAGTGCCCATAAGCTAAATGAACATCAGGAGGCTGAGCGCCATCACCGCCATTCCCGCGACCAGTCCGTAGATCGAAAGGTGATGCTCGCCGTATTCCTGCGCGGCGGGTAATAATTCGTCCAACGAGATAAACACCATGATACCGCCTACTGCGGCGAAGAGCACACCGAACACGAAATCGTTAAAAAACGGCCTCAAGATAAGATAACCGATCAATGCGCCGACCGGCTCGGATACTCCCGAGAGGAAAGAGTATAAGAAGGCCTTCTTCTTATTCCCGGTGGCATAGAAAATCGGGATTGAAACCGAGATGCCTTCGGGGATGTTGTGGATCGCGATAGCCACCGCGATAGCGATACCGAGGCGGGGATCGCTGAGGGCCGCGGCGAATGTCGCGAGGCCTTCGGGGAAGTTGTGGATCGCGATAGCGAGCGCTACGAAAATTCCCGTTCGGTAGAGCTTTTTAATTTTATCTATCTTCGGGACGTCGCTCAGTTCTTCGATCTTGTGCATCTCGTGCGGGTTGTCCGCCTTCGGGACGAGCTTGTCGATCAGGCCGATGAACAGGATACCCGCGAAGAACGCCGCGACCGTAGCCCATGTCCCCAACCCGTTACCCAGAGACTCTGTCAGTGCAATTCTCGCCTTCTGGAAGATTTCCACGAACGACACATAGATCATGACGCCGGCCGAAAACCCGAGCGCGACGGCGAGAAAACGGGTGTTTGTGCGTTTCGCGAGGAACGCTATCGCGCTTCCGATACCGGTCGATAACCCGGCGAATAACGTCAATCCGAACGCGAGCAGAACATTATCCTCAAACATACGCGCCTCCGCGGATATATCATAAGACGTTTTAGAAATTATTTCAATGAAAAACGCATCGGGATATCTGGGGTTATTTTGCGTTTTTAGCCGTTCTATTGTATAATTAGGAAAGAGAAAATATCCGAGAGGCGGTTATGGCAAGTCAGGAAAAAGAGGCGGGTAAGTTTTACACGGGAAACGAAGGGTTGACATTCGACGATGTTCTGATCGTGCCTGCCGCTTCGGAGTATGTCCCGGCCGATACCGATACCGCGACATTCCTCACTTCCGACATCAAGCTGAATATCCCGTTAGTCTCCGCCGCGATGGACACCGTGACCGACTCCAAACTCGCGATAGCGATTGCTCAGCTCGGCGGTATCGGGATCATCCATAGGAATTTTCCCGGCGAACGGCAGGTCGAAGAAGTAAGAAAAGTGAAGCGATTCGAAAATATTGTCATCAATAATCCCCATACCCTGACACCGGACAAGTCGATCAGCGACGCGAAAGAAATCATGAAGATTCATCATATCTCCGGTATCCCGATCGTGGATGAGACGAACAAACTGATGGGGATTGTGACGCGCCGAGACCTCGGGTTTTACGACACCGCGAAACAGGGTAAGATCAGTATCAAGGATGTGATGACGCCCCGCAAGAACCTTGTGGTCTCCGGGTCGAATGTCGACCTGAAGAAGGCCGGGGAGATCATGCGCGAGAATCGTGTGGAAAAACTCCCGCTCGTCTCATCGGACAACACGTTGAAAGGACTCATCACCTTAAAAGATATCACCACGATAGCGGAATTTCCGCTGGCGGCGAAGGACAAGTTAGGACGTCTGCGTGTAGGGGCGGCGGTGGGTACGAGTCCCTTCGAGCTCGAACGTGTGGAACGGCTGATCGCGGCCGATGTGGATGCAATCGTAGTGGATACCGCTCACGGCCACCAGAGAAAAGTGCTCGATATGGTCAGGACTGTCCGTAAGAAGTTCCCGGGCGCGCAGATTATCGGCGGGAATATCGCGACCGCGGAAGCGGCTTCCGACCTGATCGCGGCGGGCGCGGACGCAGTGAAGGTGGGGATCGGCCCGGGCTCGATCTGCACCACGCGTGTGGTCGCCGGGATTGGCGTTCCGCAGATATCGGCTATTCTCGACGTGTGCTCGGTCGCGAAGAAGAAAAATGTCAAGGTGATCGCCGACGGCGGTGTGAAGTTCTCGGGCGATATCGCGAAGGCGATAGCCGCGGGCGCGGATACTGTCATGATCGGTAATCTCTTCGCCGGGACATCGGAAAGCCCCGGGGAATACGTGATCTATAAAGGACGAAGATACAAGTCGTACCGCGGAATGGGGTCTATAGGCGCGATGTCCGAGGGTTCGAAGTCCCGTTACTTCCAAGACGAGTACGAGCTCGAGAAGCTGGTTCCGGAAGGGATCGAGGGAATGGTGCCGTACAAGGGCGACCTGAAAGACGTGATCTATCAATTGATCGGCGGACTGCGGGCGGCGATGGGATACACCGGATCGCCTGATATCGGCGCGTTCCAGAAACAGACCCGGTTCATCAGAATAACAAACGCTTCCCTGCGGGAATCGCATCCGCACGATGTGAATATCACGAAAGAAGCGCCGAATTACACAATCGGCTCGACGGAAATGTAGGCCGGCGGAATAAAATGGATTTTCAGTTGACAAATTGATTTTATACATTACATTAATGGGGTGAAAATGGTGACGGCAAAAAGGAGGGGACGCCAGAATGCCTGAACTTTTATTGGGCCTCAGTGACCTTGAGCAGAAGATCAAGGAAGGTCAAGCTTTTCTCCTGATGGAGCCTATTTTCGACGACAAGCGTAACGTCCTAATGGGAACGGAACGCATATTGACTGTAAAAGATGTCGACAAGATCAGAGTCCGGGTACCGGCGGCGATCAACAAAGCCCTTCGTGTCCGGACGACTATCCCGCATTATATCGCGGAAGACCTCCGTATCAAATGGTGCGCTTACCTGATTTCCCTTTTCGAGGGCGGAGAGATGTTCAAAGACCTCCCGAGAAACACTAAGGACTTTGTCAATAAGTATATGAAGACATCGCTTGCCGAGAACGACTATGTCCTCTGGAAGCTCTCACAACTGAAAGCGTACTCCAAGAAAATATTCAGCCATACCGTGAATACGACCTTCATCGCCCTCGTGGGATACTTCACCTATAACACGCTCAACCTGCAGGGCATGATCGACGGGATCATGATCGACCGGATCATGACCGCGAGCTTCCTGCACGATATCGGCCTGATGAAATTCGACCTCCGTTTCGCCGAAAAGAGGCGGATCGATCTCGAGGAACTCGAGGTTTCCAAGTACCTCCAGCACCCCATCCAAAGTTTTAAAGTGATCGAGTCCGAGAATAATAAGCACGAACTGGACAAACTTACCATAGATATGATCCTCAATCATGAGGAGCATATCGACGGCACAGGCGGCCCTCGCGGGGTATCCGGCGACGGGATGGAATTCGCGATTCGTCTGCTCTCCGCGTCGAACTATTTCGAACTCCTGATGAGCGGCGATTATGCGATTCGTCCGAGGCCGTACAGGGACTATATCGGCAAGCTCCGTACTTCCAAGGTCTCTTTCGACCCGAAGATCGTCGAAGCGTTCGATTTCGGCTTCCAGCACCTTTTCAATTCTTAAGGAAGTGAGCATGCATACGCCTTCCGAAATAGAAAACGATATCCTGGTAGTTTTTCACGACAATGTCGAGGACTGGGTTCGGATGAAATCGGCAGTCGATATGCTGTATGAGACATTTCCGGATTTTCCGATCCTGAAATTCATTTTCTTCAAAATCACCCGGCTGACATTGAGCGAACCCGACGCAAAACGCCTTTTCGAGAATATCGTTACGCATTGCGCGAGCATTTCCGAGAAGTTGGGAAAGAACCTGAACTTCTTCGTGGGGATGATGGACTATATCGTAGAGCGGAACAGGATTATCCTCAACCCAGTTTTTATCGATATCTACATGGCCGATCATATCGAAGAGCGGAATTTCAAAGACCCCTTGACAAACGCCTTCAACCGGAACTATCTCGACCGTGTGCTGAAGGCCGAAGTGAACCGTTCAGACCGGAACCATTACAAGTTCTCGATGATGACGGTCGATATTCACAAGTTCTCGATTATCAATAACAACTATGGGTACCATGTCGGGAACTATGTCCTGATCGAGGTGGTGGAGCGGATCAGGCGGACGATCCGTTCGGAAGATACGATCATCCGTTATCTGGACGACAGGTTTATCCTGCTTCTTCCGCGCACCGAGATCGAGGGCGCGAAGATCCTCGCCGAACGTATTCTTTCGAGTTTTATCACCGACATGATCCAGATAGAGAACCGGCTGATGAATGTCTCGCTGACAATCGGGCTCGTGGAGTATCCGGTCAACGGTATCAACGAAGAAGAGCTGTTAAACGAACTCCAGCGGATGAGATATAAGTCGAAAGAGAAGGGACCGAATTCTATCGCAGTTCCGGATGTGAAAACCGCCGGAAAAGAATTGGCCGATTAAGATGAATGTTCCCGCCTTTCTACGTGAGGAGCGAGCCGATTTCCTTGTCCGGTTCACTGTCAATAAAACACAAACCCTGTTCGAGCTGCTCCGGCAAACGAAAAACACGCTTTTAATCACAGGCTCCCCTTATTATACCGGTTTTTTTCAGCATCATTTGCGAAAAATGTATAACTCTATGCCTGTGTATGAATTAGAATTAGGAAAAAACAGGGAAATTACCCCTAAAAGTTTGATAAAGTTACGAAACCCATATATTCTTATTACCGATTACTTTCCGGAAATTGACGCTCTGGAAATCGAAAGGATCGTCTATTTTCGCGTTCCGCTTCGGATACAGGGCTTACTTTCCGATATGAATCAGATGAAGCGCGGAAAAGCGCCGGAGATGATCCTGATTATCGACCCTGACGATTATGCCGTGATGACGGACAGGGGCGACGACGCCGATGCCGTGAGGATGTACGAGTGGGTGTCGGGGAGAGGGAGCCTTCTACCGGTACTAGATGACAATTCGATTGATGAGAACCGCAGTGAAAGAGGAAAAACCGTGCCGGGCGAACTGGGGCTGAAGCTGTTAGTTTTAGCGGCCTGTTCCCGGAACGGGATCACGATCGGGCGGATTATCGAGTTAGGGCAGGGAATGAAGTCCGGCGATCTCTTTTTTCCGGGCTATGGAACCCTCCGGGGCGTCCCGCGCGACAGGATAACGGAAGAGGTGTTTCGCCTGAAGAACGAGGGCTTTTTAGAGTTCAAAAAACTGGGGAATGAGATAATGGTGAAAGCGGCGGGTGTGATCGCTCAAGGAATAAAATGACTCTCAGGCAAAAATTGGTTGTAAATCTGCTCGACAAGTTATACTGGGCGTGGAAACGTGTCTTCTCGAACGATTTGAAAGAGAAAATCTATACCTATATCTGCCGGGTTTTCGAAGAAGAGGCCGTGGCGTGTTACATGTTCGATTTAAAAGACATCGGGTTCTTCGAGATGATGATCCTCGGATCGGACGAGACCAAGAAGATGTCCCAGGAGACGAACCAGGTGATGGAAAAGATCAAGAGGACGGAGCTGAAAGAAAGGCTTGTGGGATATATTCCCTCCAAGCATATCCGTCAGCGGCAGGAAAGCGAAGTTGTCTGGGAAAATATCGAGGCGAAAAAGAAAAGGGTGGTCGAGGTGCTGACCGAGAAGGGTGAACTGATCAAATACCTCGGCAGAAGAATTGTTTCGCATAACGAGAGGCTCTATCAAACAATCGAGCGGGTCTACAGCCGCCTCGAGTTCGACCTGAAGAAAATCAAAGTTGATTAAAATTATCTTGGAAAATCCAAAAATTGTGTGTATATTATTACAGAAGTGGGTAGTGTGTGAGGAGGGTTTATGAAACTCAGATTATTTGCCGGCACGGCGATCATTATATCATTTTTCATGCTGACATCGTGTTTTAACCTTTTTTCATTACTCAACCCCGGCGAGCCCGCAACGGTAGATAACGTACCTATGCTGATCTCTCTCGGCGACGGTTACCTGTCGTCCGGCGAATATACAAAGGCTTACGACGCGTTCGAACAGGCAGTCCTGCTCGATCCCGACAACTCTTTGGCTATCGAAGGGCTGTGTACCGCATATATCTACAACCTGATCCCGCCCACCAATATCATCAGGGCGCTGATTACCACGAACTACGCCCTTCTCGATCTCAATAAACTTTACAGCGCGAGCGGTTTCGTGCATGACAAACTCTACACGATAGTTTCAGGCGCGGGCGACGGGATCATCCCTTACAACGATATCAATATCAACCTGAATTTTCTCCTGTTCAATACCGCTTACGCCGCGTTTATCATCGGCGACTCCGATCAGGACGGGGATATCCTATGGGACACTAACGATTACCTGATATTCTTTCCCGACCTGTCGATGAGCAACAATCTGCCCAATACGACGAATTTTATCACCGCTATCGAGATGCTAGTGACGATCAACGCGATCATCCCCCAGTTTACGACATTGATATCCCGTACCGAATACAGTCTCGATATTATCGCGAATTCTGTAACGTCGTCAACGGTAAAAGCCGAGGTCTCGAATATCAGCGCATCGATCACATCGATGAAAAACAGCGTTCTTTCGAACTTCGACTATGTGTCCAACCTGACTTCGCTTTCGCAGTTCGGGATTTCGAGTATCGAAGACCTGACCAATCTCTGGATGATGGACGGATTTATGCCGACGAATTACACCGATTTTACAAACGCTATGGCGGCGGCGGGGATCACCGATCTGGTGGATATGGAATCCCAGTTGACGCAGATCTTCCCGGATCTGACCAACTTTAACGACTTGATCTCGAATTACTTCGGTTTGTAACCCTCGGGAGGAAAAATGAAAAGCAAAATTTTAATAGTATTCCTGATACAACTACTCACCTTTTCAATCGGCTTCGGGCTGACGAAGGAGAAAAAGATCACCCAGTCGATCGATGTGATCGCGACCGGAGGAGCCGGTGTCGCGGATGCCGGGCGTTTCGGCTTGATCTTCATGAACCCCGCGGCATTGGGAATCAACGAAATGAAAGGTTTCTCCATTTTGAAAGTAGGCGCCCGCGCCAATATCGATTCCTACGATCTCGCGATGCTGGGCTTGAAGATCGCGAACGGCGAGGTTTCGCTTGAAACGATGACCTCCGATCAGTGGCAGATGATCCTCGATCTCCGCAGTACGATCGGAGTTACCGGGCCTCTGATGCTCGGCTATATGGGCAGCGGACTGGGTCTTCTGCTCTACGACGATATCCTCACATCGGTGACCGTCAAACCCTCGCCGGGTATCCCGTATGTCGATTTCGAGACCTATGCCGATATTGGGTTCATCGTCGGTTACGGCTTCGAACTGCCGATCCCGTTCTTCCTCGGTAAGTTTACCCGTGTGTACGGCGGTATCAACCTGAAATACCTCAATAGAATGAAATATGTCGATCCCCGGATGAGCCTGCTCGAGGCTCTGGATATGGGCGCCGGAATAGCGGCGTTCCAGAAAGGCTTCCTGATGGGACAAAATATCAGTTCGGATGTAGGCGTGATTATAAATTCTCCTGAGTTCGCGTTCGGCTTTGTTGTCCACGACTGGTTCTCCACCGGGTTCAACTGGAGCGAGTACGTGCTCAAACAGGGCTCGTTCGGTTTCGAGAAACTGACGAACTCGGCGGTCTACGAGACTACTTATTTCACACCCGCTCTCGATGTCGGTATCAACTGGATGCTGCCGATCAGCGGTTTCCTTCTGTCGAAAATGGAAATCTATTTCGATGTCGTCAACGCTCTCGATTTCACCGAAAGCTATCTTTTAAAGTTCCGTCTGGGTATACAGGCGAGATTGTTCCAGTTCCTGGATGTCCGCGCGGGGCTTTATAAGGGTTATCCCACTCTCGGCCTCGGTTTCGATCTGCCGTTGATAAAAATCAACGCCGCGTACTATGTGGAAGAACTCGGGACGCTGCCCGGGACGATTCCCCAGCAGAACGTGATGTTCGATATTCAGCTCATGCTTTAAGTTTTTTCACTCTCCCGCGATTTCTTTGTATTCCCGCTTCTTTCTTAACGAAGCGGGGGAGTTTCGGCCGCGAAACGGATATTTATAAAAGAATCGCGGAAAATCATTTACAGAAATCCTTCTTTAACTTAAAATAATCTATGGAAATGTGTTGGAGGAATAAATGGCGGACTTGAATATTACTGTCAGCATGGACGGTGCGGTTGGGATTATCGCGGTGAAGGGATCTGTCGACGCGCATACGGTCGGCGAGTTCGATAAAAAATTAAAGGAAGCGCTCTCGAAGGCGAAAAACATCGTGATCGAGATGAGCGGCTTGGACTATATCGCGACTGCGGGCTTGGGCGCGTTGATGGCGTCGTTTAACGAGGTCAAGAAAGCCGGCGGGAATATCGTGCTTGCCGGGATGAGCGATAAGGTACGGAAAGTTTTCGATACAATGGGTTTCTCAAAGGTCTTTAAAATCGTCGGTTCCGTAGCCGAAGCAAAATCGGCTTTTTAGCCGGAACGGCGCGTGATACTCCGAATCGCGGGGAAAACCGAATCGTTAGCAAGGATCAGGGAATTTGTTCTCACCTTTGCCCGGGAATTGGGTTTCAGTGAAGACAAGCTCGGCGAGATCGAAATGGCTGTCGACGAAGCCGCGACCAATATCATCCGGCATAGTTATAACGAGGACAGCGAAATCCCCGAGGACAGAAGGGTTATCGAGGTCGAAGTGAAGAAGCTCGACAACGGGATTGAATTACAGGTTTCGGACTTCGGGAAACCGTTCAATCCTGTGGGTGTGCCGTTACCTGATCTCGAAAGGCATGTCGAATCGAAGAAAACCCACGGGCTGGGGGTTTTCTCGATGAAGGTTTTTATGGACGAGATGGAGCATCAGTATCTCCCGGGTGTCGGGAATATCATCACGATGCGGAAATTTTTCTAAAACCTGTTTCACAAGTAATGAATAAAATTGGTATTATTTATATGAGGATGTTATACTTGTCTGACTGGGGGTGAGGAGAAAATATGGAATCGGTCATCCATTACGAAACAAGGATAGACGGAAACGTAATGATCCTGTCCATCGTCGGTGAATTGAATTCTCAGGATGTTCCGGAATTCAACGACCAGATGCGGGCGATGCTCGATCAATCTAAAAATATAATAATCGATGTAAAAAAGCTCGAATATATATGCAGTGCCGGGATGGGAAGTATTCTTGCGTCGTTCAATTCCGCGAAAGCGGCGGGCGGAAATATCGTATTGATAAACATGACCGGCAATGTCCGAAAAGTTTTCGATTTTGTCGGATTCGGCAAGTTCATGAAAATCGCCGATTCCCTTGAAGAGGCAATAAGTTTATTCTAAGCACAGTTCCGGTCATCCGAACGATTTATTGTGCCGGGCGGTAATGGTAAAATTCTCCCTGAATTCAATAAGAGGAAAGTATGTCGGATCTCAAGATCTCTGACAAGTATGTAGACGATTACGCGGTTGTGAAAGTCGGAGGCGAGCTTTATCCTAAAATGGTGTCTATTCTGGATACCAAATTCGGCGAAATATTGGAAAAGACGAAGCGCATTATCATCGATTTTACTCATCTCGAGTATATCTGCAGCGCCGCTGTGGGATATATTGTCGCATATAATAACCAGGCGGCTGACGCCGGGGGTAAGGTTGTTGTCACGGGGGTGAACGCGAAGATCAAGAAAATCCTCGAGATCATCGGATTCCCGAGGATGATCGATGTGACCGATACGATGGACGAGGCGATTTCGCTGATCCATGACGAAAATCTATAGAGAGGTAAACAATGGAAGATGCCGGATACTCGATTGAGTTCGACGAAAATGAAATCGCGATCATCACGATTCGCGGCGAATTGAATACCTACAACACCGAAGACTTTAAAGCGAAGCTCCATGAAATCCTGAAGAAAACCCATAAGATCATCTGCGACTTCTCCTACTTGGAATTTATCTGCAGCGCGAGTGTCGGCGTATTGATTAACAGCCTCAAGGAAGCCCGTCAGCACGGCGGTAATATCGTCGTTTTCGGGATACAGGAGCGGCTGAAAAAGTTATTCGAGGCAATCGGTTTCACGAAGGTCTTCAATATCGGGTATTCGCTCGTGGACACGTTCGAGGAAGCCAAGGTCCAGATACTCGGCGAATAATTCCTAGCCGGTCAATAAGTTGAAATCTTCGCGAAAATACTCTAAACTATTCGGATAAAAAATGAGGAGAGAAAGATGAAGGCAAAGATAGAAGTAATGCTGAAACCCGGGGTTTTCGATCCTCAGGGTAAGGTGATTATGAACGCGCTTCATCATCTGGATTATCACACCGTGACCGATGTGCGCGCGGCGAAACTTTTCTATGTCGAGCTTGACGAGAAAGACCCCGCCGCCGCGAAGAAACTGCTCGAGAAGATGTCCGACGAACTCTTCGCCAATCCGGTCATCGAGAACTTCCATATCGAGATCGTTTCCTGATGAACCCTTCCGTTAAAAGTAAAATTTCCCGTTTCTTCCCCGACGCGAAGTTCGATTATCCGTTCGCGAAACTCACGACTTTCCGCGCGGGCGGCCCAGCGTCCGTCCTGATCGATGTCGCCGCCGAGTTCCAACTGCGCGACCTGCTCGCGTTGATCGCCGACGAATCGCTCGAGTCCCTGTGTATCGGGCGCGGGTCGAACCTGTTAATCAGCGACCTCGGTTTCGACGGCGTGGTGTTTCGTTTGACCGGAGCGCTTGCGCAGATCGAGTTCAAGGGCGACAGGGGGATCGCGGGCGCCGGGGCGAGTCTGGTCGAGTTCGCGCGCGCCGCAGCGAAGCAGGGGCTGTCCGGGCTCGAGTTCGCGGGCGGTATCCCGGGGAGTGTTGGCGGCGCCGTCTATATGAACGCCGGGGCGCACGGTTCGGATATCTCATGTGCGGTCTCGGAAATACGCGTAGTTTCACCCGGCGGAGAGACCGAAACTATCGGAAAAGAGGCTGTAAACTGGGATTATAGGCAAGGTTTGCAGGATAGTAGGATTATTTCTACTACTATTTTTAAATTTTTCAGCGAAACTATTGACAGAATCACGAAAAAGATGGATAATTATTTAAATCTTAGGAAGGAATCTCAGCCCGCCGGGTATTCGGCGGGGAGTGTTTTCCGAAACCCGCCGGGTGAAAAAGCCTGGCAGTTGATCAAGGACGCGGGATTTATGGGGATGAAGATCGGGGGCGCATCGGTTTCCGATAAGCATGCGAACTTCATCATGAGCGACGGTACCGCGGCAGGGGGCGATATTTATTGCCTGATCCGAGCGGTGCAAAAGGGCGTCATGGAAAAGACCGGGATCGAGCTTATCCCGGAGATCAGGTTGATAGGAAAGTTCGAGGAATAGGTATGCTGGAATCGATCAGACTCCATAACTTCAAGAGTTTTAAAGACCTGGCAGTCGAGGGTTTCAAACGGATTAACCTGATTGTCGGGCGGAATAACAGTGGGAAGTCGAATCTGCTCGAAGCGATGTACATTGCTCATGATCCGGTAAATTTTGAATTGATGATTGAATTGAATAAGGCGCGGGGAATTGATAGTGATTGGAAATATATTCGCTTCTTTTGGAATGAGTTATTTGAAACACTAAATATTGAATTAATATATAAAGGTCAGGGGTATAAAACACATATTGGTCTTTATGAACATGTTGATTTTTCAAAAGGAAAAACCGTAAATAATGAACTAGGAGGATTTGAAGGAGAAGGTTATTCTGATAATGATAAATTTATTTATTATGATGGAAAAATTAGATTATCGGAAAAGCGGATTTCAATATCATATAAAGGAAATTATCAGTTTTCATATAGGTCGAAATTTGTTTTTGAAAGTAACAATCTAAATACTGAAAAATCAATTGATAATATATCAAGGTATTTAGAGCAAGGAAGCATTGAATTAGCAAAAGAAGTATTGGTTGAGATTCTGGATAGCGATATCAAAACCATCAATACCGCCGCCGATGACGGACGAACTATCGTGTATGTTACCGGAAGCGACGGAAAGGGGCATCCGCTCAATCATTGGGGCGCGGGGACGGAAAGGATTTTCAACCTGATCTTGACCATGTCGGAATGTAAGGACGGGGTAATTCTCATAGACGAGATCGACAACGGGCTGTTTTATAACGCATTACGTTTGTTATGGGACAAAGTGATGTATTTCGCGGAAAAGTATAATGTTCAGGTTTTTGCGACTACCCATAGCCACGAATGTATCCAGCATCTTGTTGAAAGCGCGGTTGCTAATAATAAAAAGGACGACCTAGCGATTTTCCGGATCGAGAAGTATGAGGAAAAATCGATAGTCGTCGAATTGGATTACGAAAAGGTGGCTCAGAATGCGGAATTCGGATATGACGTTCGGGGTTACTAAATGGAGATTATTCCGAAACCGGTTGCTTTGATATGCGAAGGGTCGACGGATAAAATTGTATTAACAGAACTTTGTGAAAAGGAAAAATTCGGTAATATTACGATAATAGATTCATGCGGAGTTGATAGATTTCCGGATGCGATTGCAACGATATTACGGGAAACACGTCCTATCGATTTGACGAGAATTGCCGTTGTTTGTGATGCCGATAAATCCTTCGAATCGAGACGTGAAAGTATTTTGAAAGTATTCCGGCAATTTGATTTACCGCTAACAGACACTCCCGGTTTATTATCGGAGAAACGTAAAGTGAACACGAAAGAGGGGAAGGAATTTTTAATAGATACGGCTTATTTTATTCTTCCCGATAACGCTTCGTCCGGAAACCTCGAAGGCTTACTTTTTTCGACTTTGGATGAGAAAACAAAAGGTTGTATAGATAAGTTTATTGTTTGTGCGGAGTTTAATGATCCGGTAAGACTTTTTAAAGCGAAAATAGCGGCTTATATGGCGATTAGCGTAAGAGATTTATACAAGACGTTAAATTATGCAATAAAGGAAAATATATTCAATTTTGATAATCAGAGTTTCGGAGAAATAAAAAAGTTTTTAAAGTTAATAAATAGAGTATAATTGTATCATGGACCAAGAGTAAATTTCGACAATACATTTCCTGGGAGGGGAATAAAATGCCGAATTCCGGCACCGACATATCTCGTTATCTCAATAAAACTATCGGCGTATTGATGGGCGGAATGTCCTCCGAACGCGAGATCAGCCTGCGTTCCGGCGTAAACGTCATGAACGCGCTCAAGACCCTCGGCCTCCGCGCGGTGCAGATCGACGTAGACCGCGAAGTCTCACAAAAACTCCTTTCCGAAAAAATAGACATCGCTTTTATCGCATTGCACGGCACCTACGGCGAAGACGGCTGTATTCAGGGCCTCCTCGAAGTCATGGGCATCCCATACACCGGGTCGGGTGTGGCGGCGAGCGCGATCGCGATGGATAAGCTCCTTTCGAAAAAAATCTGGTCGGCATCGGGTATCCCGGTCGCCGAATCGGTGGAAATCGATCCTTCTAATATAGAAGCAACTTTAAAGAAGATCGGCGAGAATACCGGGTATCCTGTCGTGCTCAAGCCGTACAGCGAGGGTTCCAGTGTGGGTGTGGAATTAGTGAAGACCGAGGGCGAACTCCGCGCGCGTCTGCCGGAATACTCCCGCCAATTCGGGCTCGCGTTCGCGGAAAAGTATATTAAAGGAAAAGAGCTGACAGTCGGGGTGATCGACGACGGCAAAGAACTGACTGTTTTCCCGATTCTCGAACTCCGCCCGAAAAATGAGTTTTACGATTTCGAAGCGAAATACACGCAGGGGATGACCGACTTCGTGATCCCCGCAGCTATTCCCGAAGAGTCGACGAAGGCGATTCAGGCGACCGTGAAGAAGGCGTTCCGCGACCTCGGGCTGAAAGGCGTCGCGCGGATCGATGTGATGCTTCAGGACGACGGGCGGTATTTCTGCCTCGAGGCCAATTCGCTCCCCGGCCTTACCGATACGAGCGATATTCCCGCGATGGCGCGTGAAGTGGGAATCGGCATGCCGGAACTTGCGCTCAGGATTCTCGACTGCGTGGAGATAAAATGAAGCGCGGTTTATCCGTCTTCATGCTCGTGATAGTTTTTTGTTCTTTGCTCTACGGCGTCCATTACCTCGTGTACTTTTTCCTGAAAGAGCAGGGCGCCCTGAACGTGAAACAGATTATTATCACGAACCAGAATTATGTGAATGCCGCGGATGTGGCTGCGGTTTCGGGCGTCCGTTACGGCGAGCTGATCTTTAATTTCGATCTGGAAGCCGTCGCCGCGAATGTCGCGAAGATCAGGATGGTGGATTACGCGCTTGTGGAACGGATCGTCCCGGACACGATCAAGATCACGGTGTACGAGCGAAAGCCCGTGGCGGTGATTTCCGACGGCAAAACCTCGGTGATCTGCGACAGGAACGGGCAGATCATTTCGGCGGGAACTTCACCGGACCTGCCGACAATCAGTCTCGACTTCCCGCTATTGATCGTGAAGGAGACTGTGATCGGCGACGAGTTCGTGATCGCGATACTCCGGAACCTCGATGCGTTCGAGCGGAAGAACGAGATTTCGAGAGTTTATATCAAGGCGAAAGAAGGCGTTTACTTTATACTGAAGGGGCTATCGACCCTTTTTTACATCGGACTGAAAGTGCCGGACGCGGATTACCTGAAACGGCTGGTACTGACAGGGGATAAGATCAAGAAAGAGAAGCTGTCCATCAAGTATGTGGACATCGATAAGGCAAGCGGGATCGGTTTCGAATAGGATTTGCCCACGGGAGGGGAAATTTGAGTTCCAGGATAGTGACCGGACTGGATATCGGTACGACCAAGGTTTGCGCGGTGATCGCGCAGATCGGCGAGGCGAATGAGCTCGAGATACTCGGTGTCGGAGTAGTGCCGTCGCGTGGCCTGCGGAAAGGCGTAGTCATCAATATCGAGGAATCGGCGCAGTCTATCGCCGCCGCTATTGAAAAGGCGGAGATACAAGCCGGTGTGGAGATCAGCGGGGTCTATATCGGGATTTCCGGCGGCCATATCGAAGGTATCAACTCGAAGGGCGTGATCGCGATCACGGACAGGAATAAGGAGATCGGCGAAGCCGATGTCCGCCGTGTGATCGATGCCGCCGCCGCGATTGTTATCCCTATCGACCGCGACGTTATCCATATCCTCCCCCAGGAATTCATTGTCGACGATC